>Ga0098065_1000376_pt1 | contig 21717 bp, 14 predicted proteins | sample 25_taG_FD_75062 | JGI IMG/M metagenome (GOLD analysis project Ga0098065, IMG submission 75062) | Marine viral communities from Cariaco Basin, Caribbean Sea - 25_WHOI_OMZ | ecosystem: Environmental > Aquatic > Marine > Oceanic | place: Caribbean Sea: Cariaco Basin | collected 2014-11-08 | reverse complement strand
TGCTTCCTCGCAAAGACCTTCAACCCTGGCTTTTGTTTTCTCCCATTCCTCTTTTTCTTTATCATTAAGATTAACGTGAGAACTGAGTTTATGCCAGATTTCGAAGCTACCTAATGCAGTTGGTTTAAAAATTGCAAAAGGAATCTCAGTTTCTTCTTTGGCAAATTTTATAAGATCTTTCTTCACTCGAAATGCCGAATCAAATTCTTCTTCGGTTTTCTTTCCTTCTACAGAATAATCAAGAATACTGGAAAGGTTAACTTCGTGCATTTCCCTAATCACCGGTTTGCAATCGTCCTTACTGGTTCCTGCGCAAAATTGGTCAAAGATGGTATGCTTAATTAGCGGTTGTATAGGGAGCTTAGCCTTTAGGGAAAATTTGGTCAATAAGATTCCCGGTTTAATCAGGGAGGGAATTCCCATTACATTAAATAGGAGTAAGGCTCTGTTAAGTTCTAAATCAGATTTTAATCTAAATGCTGTCGCTGTATCGTTAAATATTTTCTTCTCAATCATACCTCAAAACTAGCCTTTAAAGTAGTTTAAGGAAAGCGGTTTAGCTAAACTTTAACCGACCGATCGGCTTATTGCGAAAAGAGTTCAGATTAATTTGAAATGGAATATAAAAAGCGTTAAAGCCAAGAGTTTGTTTGTTAAAGGAATTATGAAAAATCCTGTTTAGCCATATCTCACTAACGTTTCAAAGTAAAATGTCCTTTAAATTCTTTTTGATCTATTATAGTAGAAAACCAGTAATCGTTAACCGGCATGGGTTTGGCATTATAGGTGCCGTCCCAGCCTTTATCACCTGCTTTAAATTGCTTCAATAATTTGCCATATCTATCATAAATATAGATGATAGTTCCCGGAGCTTCTGATAATCCGGTTAATTGCCAATAATCATTATAGCCATCGGCGTTTGGGGTGAAAAATTTTGGATAGTCAACTAGTACAATTTGCTTAGAGGCCTCGCCGCAGCCTTTTTTATCCCTAATATAAGTGGTATATGTTCCACCAGGTATTTTTTCGAAGTAGTTACTGTCCTGGTAATTTTCTCCATCTATAGAATATTCAAAATCACCATCGCCCGATGCTATTATTTCAATATAATTCCTGGATGACCATTCCTGGAAATTTACCTGTGTAATTTCCGGAAGCTCCGATCTTAAAAGTTCAAAGTTGTGAGTTTCTTTACAGGTTATTCCGTTTTGCAGTTTAACCACCTCTACACTGTATTGGCCGGCCTGGGTTAATTTAACATTGGAATTAGAAGAGATTAAGCTACCATCTTCAAATTTCCAAGTCCAACTATCAAAGTAATCGGTAAGTTCTAGGTCTAGGAACGGTTGCAGGCCGCAAATTGTATAGGAATCTTCTAAATCTATTTGCAATTCTGGGTTCACCACTAGGTGGAAGTTGGTTTCTGAAACACAGGCGGCATTTTCTTCGTTTTCAACCTTTACAAAAATTTGTTGGGAATAGGGGATGGTGTTAGCGAATTTTTCAGGTAAATCCTGAATCAATTTTTCTCCATTTTCCGTGTAATAACTAAGGTTTAAACCTACCTGATCTCCTATAATATTCTCTTTCCAGCTACTCGTATCAAAGTAACCAAAACCATTTCCCAGATCGCAACTATAAAAGGTTTCCGGGGTTTTTAGGATTGGTGCTTCAGAGGTTCTTAGGTTTAAGCTGGTTTCCGAATAGCAAGGGCTTCCAGGTTCGCTTAACCTAATAATGATTTTATCCTGGTAGGGGATAATATTAGTGTAAGCTGCAGCTAATCCCTGTTCCAGTTTGTTCCCTGCTGAATCAAAATAGGTGACTTCTAAACCTGTTTGCCCATTTAGTACCTGGGCTTCTACGGCTGCGGTATTAAAATACTCTGAAATACCATCATCATTATCATCACATCCAATAAGTTCGGTTGGGGGATAGGCAATAGGAGTGGAACTAACAATCAAGTTAAATATTATACTTTTCTCACACTCGTTCTCGTTGATGATCTTTGCAACCACCTCTTGACTATTTTTTTCGATATTGGTAAAACTCGTACCCGAAAAATCTAAAGCCAATCCTTCAATGTCGAAAAATAATACTTCCAGGTTGCTTTGATTGCCAATAATATCTTTTTTAAGATTTGTAATATCAAAACTGGCAAACCCATCCTGGTCATCATCACAAGCATAAAGGTCTGCTATGTTATTTCCCGTAGGTAGATCCTGAATTATGATATTAAAATTGAGAGCTTCATAACAAGCTGAGTTCTCTGAAGCTGCAATTCGAGCCGTGATATTTTCCTGGTGAGGAATACTATTTGAGTAATTTGCCAGGGAGCTTTCCAAAATCTCAGTTCCCGATTCATCATAAAAGTTAATCACCAAACCCGGATGCTCTGCGAGTACTTTATCTTTAACATCCTGCAAATTTATAGCCGATGAAATACCAGTTCCTGCATTGGTTTCGCAAACTTCAATATCAGGCAACTCTTGTATATTGGGAAGTTCAGAAATCAGGATATCAAAAGTCCTGGTATCCTTGCAATCCTGCCCGGCATTAATTTCCAGTGCATAGGTGCCAGAATTCTCAGGACCTACATTAGGTATTGTTGGATTTGGTAAGCTGCTGCTAAAACCGTTTGGTCCCGTCCATAAGTAAGAAGCTCCACCTGAGGCTTTAAGCAGTAAGTCTTCCCCGGTACATAAGCCTTCTGGGACATCTGTAGTGATAGAAGAAAGGCAGTCTTTGAATTTAACTAAAAACGCATCATATTTTCCTCCATAATCTTCCTGATGAGCTCCGGGAGTCGCTATACCACTGCTACTAATAGTCCATCCTATTAGATAAATTTCTCCCTTCGAGGTAATATCCATATCCAGGGAGAAATCAGAGGTGTTTCCACCGTAATAGGTTCCCCAGATGCGCTCCCCGGTTTCTTTGAATTTTACCAAAAACAAATCGGCATCCCCGGCTTTTTCAGGTTGAAAGCCATCAGGGGTGGCAATACCACCGGGACTATTTGTATTTCCGAATAGAAAAATATTATCTTCTCCATCGGTTTGTACCATGATATTTCCCCAATTCTCTAATTCTTCACCTCCATAAAAGGTGCTCCAGGTCCTTTCTCCTTGCGGACTAAATTTTGCCAAAAAGGTATCCCAATCATTATAATTTCCAGCTTTATTTTCCTGGTGAGCACCGGACGTAGCGATCTTTTTCTCACTACGGGTGCTACCCGAAATGATTACTTGGTCTTTGCTGTCTATGGTTAAATCATCTACAAATTCATAATCAAAGCCACCATAATAGGTGCCCCATAAACGCTCTCCATTGGGGCTGAATTTGCCTAAAAAAACTTCAGTCCAAGACATTTCATCATAACTAAATATTTCCTGGTATGCCCCCGGGGTAGTTAATCCTTCCTGCAAGAAGGTAGAACCGGCAAAGTAGATGTTCCCCTCGCTGTCAATGTCTAAAGCCGTAATATCTTCACCGGGATAAAAGCTGGCCCAAATACGAGAACCGTTTTTATCGAATTTAGCAATAATTCCATTCCATTGTTCGTGAACATAAGCAGTTCCCTGCTCCATAAAACTTCCGGGTGTACTAATATTTTCATGACTGGCGGTAGAACCTACAACATACAAATCATCATCCTTGTTAATGGCTATATCCAGCAGGTAGTCCATACTTTCGCCTCCAAAATAGGTGCCCCAGATTCGGTCTCCATCAGGTCTGAATTTAACTATAAATCCATCAGAAAAACTGCTGCTTTCCGGATCGTACCACTCCGGCTGGTGTGATCCCGGAGTAGCGATATTATTTTGGCTGTCCGATTCTCCTACCGCGATAATATTGTCCTCACTATCTATATCCAGGCTTCTAAAAATAGCTCCTTTCCTGCCACCGTAATAAGAAGACCACAGTAACTTACCTTCAGGATCAAACTTGGCGATAAAACCCAATCGCTCCAGTTCGTATAAGGTTTCCGGTCTTCCTGAAGTAGCAATATTGTTAGTACTTTCTGAGTAGCCGGTAATAACAGAGTTGCCTTGGGAATCTGTTTTTACCGCACCAGTAAAGTAAGATTCATCCTCTGCTCCCCCAAAATAGGTGGCCCACTCCCTTACCGGGGATGGATCTATAATGAGGCTATCGCCATCTTGCTGTTTTTCTGGTTCAGATACCGCAAACCCATAAGTGTTTTTTGATTTTTGGGTGAAATTTATCTTTACCTGTCTATTTTGACCATCTTGCTGAAACCAGCTGGCCGGATTATTTCTTTCATTTTTCCAAACTTTAGCTGCATTTCCAGTTCCCCTGAAATTAATTGAGCATTTGCTCCTAAAATTTGCATCTCAATATCTGTAATCCTGCCGTCGGGGTGAATTATAAAATTATATTCTACCGGTTTAGAAGAATCTTTAGGTACATAAAAAACAAGGTCTATCCCCTGGTAAAGATTTTTATAGGTAACACTTTTGAAAGAAAAAACTTTTAATACGCCCTTATCCTTGTTTGGAGTATTATAAAAACTTATATAAGTACTTCCTTTTTCATTTCCCTGTATGCTTAAGCCTGGGTTGGTATTTAAGAAGTTAATATCTACGCGATGAAAATCATATTTTGAAATGGTTGATTTTTCCTGATTTATTCTTTTAGTTAAAGGCAGGTTAGGAGTTTCTTTTTCCCTTGCTTTATTTTCTTTTTTCTCGTAAACATCATAAGAAAAACCGGTATTACGTAATTGAACATTGAGCCCGGCGGTATTTAGGAGGTAGCGAACTTTCGGATTTGGTTTTTCTTCCTGGTCAATAATTTGTCCCCTATTTTCTACAAATTTAGCGGTAGAAGATAAACCTTGTAAATCTTTAGGGGTTGGAGATTGGGCTAGAGCGCTAAAGAAATTGCAACAGATCAGAAAAAATATGAGAAACTTATTCAATGGGGGATTTTGGAGACAAATATAAAATTTTGATATTTTTTAACACAATTTTTGGTTTTAAAATCAAATTGCTACCTGAAATACTCAGATTTTTTAACTAGTCTTTTAGGGAGGAATTATATATAAATAAACCTTAGCGTGATATAAAAAGTCTACACATGATTCTATAAATTTTGTGGAATTTTATTATAGATCTTTTATTTATTGACAATTTAATAATGATATTTATTTTAATTTATTGAGACCTAAATTCTTAAAAATTTTAACAATTATAGCTTGTTAGAATCCTTTAGGCGGAATTATCTTTGCGCGCTTAACAGGAAGCACATAATCATTACGGTTTTCCGTTATTTTCTCTAAACTTAGCTGTTTATATTCGCAGAAGCTTAGAGTAGAATTAACTTATAATTAAGAGTTAGCGAGGGTCGAAATGTGACTCACTGTGGCGAAGCCATGATCAGTTCGCAGTTGTGAGTTGGCAGTTTCCAGTTTTTTAATTGATCAACTGACAACTCATAACTCGTAACCAGCAACCGAATAAAACCCAATCTACCGTCTAAAGTCTAATGACTAAAGACTGGTAAAAACCCAAATCTACCGTCTACGGACTATTGTTTAAAGACTACCTACTAAAAAAATAACCCCTGCTTTCGCAAAGCCCTACTACTGCGAAAGAATTAAAAATGTTTATGGTGTAAATCCAAACCGCAATCCGGCGGGGAAAATCTGAACTTTTGATTATTAGAGTGAGCATTTGAAAAAATGTTCTTAGCAATGCTTTTGACTTTTTAGAAATAGATCACAAAATTATAAATGAGCAATATAAATCACGTTTTATTAACAGGTGGAGTGGGGAGTAGGCTTTGGCCGCTTTCAAGAAAGTCCAAACCCAAACAATATCTAGAGATTTTTTCAGAAAATTCTTTATTTGAATTGGCAGTAAAACGCAACTTGCAATTCTGTAATAAACTATTTGTGGTTGGGAATAAAGGCAATCGACATTTGTCTGAAGCAAGTTTAAAGAAAACAGGTGTTGCTGATTATATGGATATCGTAGAAGCTACTCCTAGAAACACGGCTCCTGCTATTGCTTTTGCTTCTTTTGCAGCTCAGTCGGAAGATATTTTGTTAGTTACTCCTGCAGATCATATTATTCAGGAATGCCCCGAATATACAATTGCGATTCAAAAAGCTATCGCACTGGCGCAAAAGGATAATATTGTAACATTTGGAATTCAACCTACTAAACCCGAGACGGGTTTTGGTTATATCGAGTATAAAGATGAAACGGTACTTTCCTTCCGCGAAAAACCTAATGAAGAAACTGCTAAGGACTTCTTGAAACAAGGCAACTTTTTATGGAACAGCGGCATGTTCTGTTTTAAAGCAGGTGTTTTTTTGGAAGAATTAAAAAAGTATAACCCTAAAGTTTACGAATCATCCCTGGCTGCCTGGCAAAAATCTGAAGAAGGACATCTGGAAGAGGAAAGTTCTCTTCAAATTCCTGCAATAAGTATTGATTACGCAGTGATGGAAAAAAGTGATAAAATAAAAGTGGTTCCTTCAAATTTTGAATGGAGCGATATGGGTAGTTTTGAAGCTGTGTACGATTATTTGAAAGAAAAAGGTCATCCAGTAGACGATAATGGTAATATGCAAATAGGTTCAGCCAGCCCTGTTTTTTTTACAGGTTTAATAGATAGCATCTTAATTACTACTGCAGATGCCCTATTAGTTTTGCAAAAAGAAAGCTCACAAAAAGTTAAAGAGCTTTACCAGGAATTAGAAAAAAATCAACCTGAATTAATAGAATAATACTAAATGTTTGAACTCGAGATCTTTCAATTAAGTTGAAGATAGTCGAGAATTTTAGAATCATAAATTATGAGTAAAATAGCATTAATTACCGGAGTTACAGGTCAGGACGGCGCCTATTTAAGTGAATTCTTACTAAAAAAAGGTTATATCGTTCATGGTTTAAAAAGAAGGTCTTCTCAATTTAATACAGATCGTATAGATCATTTATACCAGGATCCACATGAAGAAGATCAAAGATTTATCCTTCATTATGGGGATATGACCGATAGTACTAACCTTATTCGACTTATCCAGGAAATTCAGCCTGACGAAATTTATAACCTGGCAGCAATGAGCCACGTGCACGTTTCTTTTGAAACTCCCGAATATACTGGGAATGCAGATGGTTTAGGAACTCTCAGAATTCTAGATGCGGTTCGTTTATTAGGTTTGGAGAAAAAAACCAGGATTTATCAGGCTTCTACTTCAGAGCTCTACGGAAAAGTACAGGAGGTGCCACAAAGTGAAACCACTCCATTTTATCCACGTAGCCCTTATGCGGTTGCCAAGATGTATGCTTACTGGATTACGGTAAATTATCGTGAGGCTTATGGGATGTACGCCTGCAACGGGATACTTTTTAACCATGAATCACCGCTTAGAGGTGAAACTTTTGTTACCCGAAAAATTACCAGGGCAACCGCAAGGATAGCTTTAGGTTTACAGGATAAATTTTATTTAGGGAATCTTGATGCTCAAAGAGACTGGGGTCACGCTAAGGATTATGTGCGTATGATGTGGATGATCCTCCAGGCTGAAGAAGCTGAAGATTGGGTGATCGCTACCGGAAAAACCACGCCTGTTCGCGATTTTGTAAGAATGTCTTTTGCTGAAGTTGGAATAGAGCTTCAATTTGAAGGAAAGGGTGTGGATGAAAAGGCTTATGTGCGGTCCTGTAGTAATCCCGATTTTCAACTTGAAGAAGGCAAAGAAGTTTTAAATGTAGATCCTAAATATTTCAGACCTACTGAAGTTGATCTTTTAATAGGAGACGCAACTAAAGCGAACACCAAATTAGGCTGGACTCCAGAATATGATCTTAAGGAGCTGGTAGAAGATATGATGAAGAGTGATGTGAAGTTGATGAGAAAAGACAGGTATCTTAAAGAGGAAGGTTATCAAACCTTGAATTATTTTGAATAGAATTTCTGAATCACCGAAACAAATGAATAAATCGAGTAAAATATACGTCGCTGGCCACCGCGGACTTGTTGGTTCGGCAATTCTTAAAAATCTAAAAGCAAAAGGTTTTGAAAATTTTGTGTTGAGAACTCATGCAGAACTGGACCTTACCAATGCAGCTGCTGTTGAGCAATTCTTCGCTGGAGAAAAACCGGAATACGTATTTCTTGCCGCCGCTAAAGTAGGTGGCATCGTAGCGAACAATAAATATCGGGGGGATTTTATTTATGAGAACCTCATGATACAGAACAATGTGATACATCAGGCTTATGTTCATGGGGCGAAGAAGTTGATGTTCCTGGGTAGTACCTGTATCTATCCTAAAAATGCTCCACAGCCGATGACCGAGGATGCATTGATGATGGATAAGCTGGAGTATACCAATGAGCCTTATGCTATTGCTAAGATCGCGGGTATCAAAATGTGCGAGAATTATAATTTGCAATACGGTACTAATTTTATCTCAGTGATGCCAACAAATCTGTATGGCCCTAATGACAATTTTAACCTGGAAACTTCCCATGTTTTACCTGCTTTGGTAAGAAAGATTTATCTCGGTAAAGCCCTGGAGGAAAATGATTGGGAAAGTATCAAAAAAGACCTTGATGCTAGACCAATCGAAGGACTAACCGGTGAGGCTTCCAAAGAGGAGATACTGAAAATGTTGGCTAAATACGGGCTTAATATACAACCCGCTGCTGCTTTAGCAGGCGGAGAACCAAGCTTTGAAGAAGAGCTGGAAGTAGCGGTAGAGATCTGGGGAAGTGGCAAACCAATGCGCGAATTTCTGTGGAGTGAGGATATGGCTGATGCCTGCGTTTTCCTGATGGAAAACCGTGATTTCAAAGATACGATCGAACGTCACCCTGAACTTGTTTCAGGGTCTCAATTGGATCAGGCAGAAGTACGCAACACCCACATAAACATCGGTACCGGGAAAGAGATCTCTATCGCTCATCTAGCGGAAACTATTAAAGAGATCATTGGTTTTAAAGGAGAACTGGTTTTCAATACGTCAAAACCTGATGGTACCATGAGAAAACTGACCGATCCATCCAAATTACATGCCTTAGGTTGGAGGCATACTGTGGAACTGGAAGAAGGAATTACTTCAATATATAATTGGTATAAAATTTAGAATGACAAAAGTTGAAAATATTTGTTGTATTGGCGCCGGCTATGTAGGAGGACCAACCATGTCCGTGATCGCCCAAAAATGTCTTGAAATCAACGTGACTGTTGTGGACCTTAACGAAAAAAGATAGCAGCCTGGAATGACGATAACTTCGACAATCTTCCTATTTATGAACCCGGTCTTGCAAGTTATACCAGTTCAGATCATTTTGTGGGTGCTTGGGGAGAGACCTATGGACTTCCTTATGTGATAAGGAATTACTTTAATAATTACTGACCCGATCATTTTCCTGAATAATAAATCCCGCTTTTTATCAATAATATTAACCAAAACAAAGCCCTGCCGGTATATGGTGATGGTAATTCCACCATGGACTGGCTTTCTGTTGAAGATCATGCGGCTGCCATAGATCTTGTTTTTCATATTTCAAGTCCATGAAGCAAACATAATGTCTGAGTCAAATCAATCAAACATTTCTTCATCCGCCAATAACAATCGCATTGCCGGGAATACTCTAATGTTGTATTTCCGGATGATACTTACTATGCTGGTATCTCTTTATACATCGCGTGTAGTGCTCAATACGCTTGGAGTTGAAGATTACGGGACTTATAGTGTGGTGGGTAGTGCAGTTACTATGTTTGGATTGGTTAACGGAGCAATGACTTCTGCAACTCAACGTTTTCTAACTTTTGACATCGGGAGAATAGATAATGTTCAATTGCGCAAAACATTTAATGCAACCCAGATTATTCACATTGGTATTGCGTTCCTTATTTTTATACTTGCTGAAACCATAGGATTGTGGTTTATAAATAATAAGTTGAATCTGCCGGAAGGAAGAATGGAAGCAGCTCGTTGGGTATATCATTTTTCTGTTTTGTCGTTTATATTTACAGTAATCCAATCACCATACAGTGCTCTAATTATAGCTCGAGAGAAGATGAGTGTTTATGCATATCTAAGTATATTAGAAGTATTATTGAAACTATTTATTGTGTTTCTATTGGCGTATATTTCATTTGATAAACTGAAGCTTTACGGCATTTTAATTTTTGTGGTTAGCTTCATTATAGCAGCTTTTTACCGTATTTATTCAAGAATACATTTTGAAGAAACAAAATTTTTAATTGTAAAAGATAAGTCATTATACAAAACCCTGACTAGTTATTCTTTTTGGAATTTATTTGGAGCGGCTTCCCTGGTAGCCAAAAGTCAAGGGGTGGGTATTATACTGAATATTTTTTTCGGGACAATAGTTAATGCAGCATTAGGAGTTGCCAATCAGGTGTCTGGTACAGTCACTTCTTTTGTTAGTAATTTTCAGATGGCAAGTAATCCACAGATAATTAAATCGTACGCAACAGACGATAAGGATTATATGATCAATTTGGTTATTCGCACTTCCAAGTTCTCCTTTTTTTTGCTTTTTATATTGACGCTTCCTGTTATTTTGGAAATAGAATATATCCTTAAATTCTGGTTAAAATTAGTTCCTGAATATACGGCAATTTTTACAATACTTATTTTAATAAATGCTTTGATTGACTCGGTTTCAAGATCTTTGATGGCCGCTGTGACCGCAACAGGTAAAATAAGGGTTTATCAATTAGTAATTGGTGGATTGTCATTGTTGATTTTACCTATCTCGTACCTTTTCTTCAAGTTAGGATATCCGCCCAAATCTATTTTTATTGTTAGCATCTGCATTGCCATTGTCGCTTTTGTAGGTCGGTTATTTTTTGTCAAAAAACAAATACCAGAATTTTCGATTAAACAATTTATACAAGAGGTTTTAATTAGAAGTATTCCTGTCGTGCTGCTATCTATTTTGATTCCCTGGTTGATAATATCTAATATGCATTCAGGATTTTTTCGTTTGATTTTAGTAATCTTGACTTCATTCATTATAAGTATAATTACTATGTATTTTGTTGGATTGAAGAATAATGAACAACTATTTATTAAGAATGCTATAGTAAAAGTACAAGATCGACTCTATCGTTATTCTTATAGAAAATGAAAATCCAATTCCATATAATGAAAGTTAAATGAATGAGCTAATAACTAAACTAGTCAGAAATATAAAATTGATATCCCGGCCAATTCTGATTAACGGGTTTCTTTTTTATGATAAAGGCAAAATTAGACCTGAAAATTGGGGAGATGATATTAATTATTATTTTCTTAGGGAAATTATTCAAAGACCTATCTTAATGTATAATAGCATTTCTCTAGCAATTAGATTTAAATTGAAGAATTATCTAGTGATTGGTTCAACCATAGATATGCTTTGTACAGAGAATACAGAAATATGGGGGGCTGGTGTAATAGATAAAAACAAACCATTAAGATGTAAACCTCGTAAAGTTTATGCAGTTCGAGGACCATTAACACGTAAGAAATTATTGGAGCAAAGTATACAGTGCCCGGAGGTTTATGGTGATCCAGCATTACTTATATCCCGCTACTATGAACCAAAGGTTCCAAAGAAACATCTCTACGGTTTCATACCCCATCGTTCCAATTTAGAGAGAATAGATGATTTTACAGTTGATGGTGTACGACTATCTGAACGAATGGATGTGCTAGTTATTGACTTATCTAAGTATGATAATTGGACTGATATTGTAGACCAGATATGTAGCTGTGAACATATTTTGTCTGCTTCTCTTCATGGATTGATAATTGCTGAAGCTTATAAAATACCCAATTTGTGGATTGAGTTTGGCAAACCATTAATCGGTGGGCATTTCAAGTTTCATGATTTCTTTCTCTCTATGGCTAGAGATAGAGAATCCCCATATATTATCGAAGATTATCAGTTGTCTATTAAAGATATTCAAAAAGAGCTTTCTTCTTGGCAGCCTGGAATTATCAACTTACAACCACTAATTGATTCTGCTCCATTTCCTATTAAGTTATAATTTTTGACCATACTCTTTATACGATTCTCCTCTTCAACCCGTGGCTGGAGGAACAGTATGTGATACCCATCTCGTTATGGATGAGATGGAACGCAGGGGGCATACCTGTTAAAATTATGGAGTTTAAAAAGAATAATTCGCAAGGCCGATCGGGTCAAGAAACAAGTTTTAGCAAGAAAGAAGAAATAAAGAGGGCATTCGTACTTTTATTATGAATGTTCTGGACAATCAAGTATTTAAAAAACAGATACTTCGTCTAAGTTTTGCACATGAACATCCTATACCAAACTTACGGAAAAGTGCATTCCACCAGGGGTGGAACAGAACGCACCACCATCACCGTAGCCACGGCTTTGACAAAGCTGTATGGTGCCAGGTGCTTCTCCATCTATGAGGCACCTGCCGATACCCCCAAAGAGAAATGCTTCGTCAAAGAGTTCCTTTGGACTCCACATAAGAAATTGGAAAAGAATATCCAAGTGCTTAGGGATATCATAGTGGCGAACCGTATTGATTGTATCATTGTACAGGGGGCATTTATTCACGTACCCAGATTCCGGGCTGCTGTGGAGTGTATAAAATGTAAAGTCATTTTCGCACATCATTATGAGCCACGATGTGAACTTGTGTTCGGACGCTTTGGCAAAATCATCAAGTACCGCCCGAAAACTGTGGTGGACTTCGCCCGATGGATAAAAAGTATAATAATGTATCCATTGACGGCGATGCGGAAGGAACGGCAACTGTCATCTGTCTATCATGCTGCTTACGAGTGCGCTGACCATGTGGTGCTGCTCTGTCGAAGTTTCATCAAGCCCTATGGTGAATTTGCAGGTATACATGACACGTCGAAGTATGTGGTCATTCCCAACGGACTGTCATTTGGTGTTACACCTTGCTTTGACAAGCTCACTAAACACAAAGTGGCACTTATTGTTTCACGCTTAGACGAACCCTTAAAAAGGTTGTCATTGGCTCTTCGAATTTGGGCACGTGTGAAACAAGATCCAGTGGCTAAGGATTGGACGCTCCGCATTGTGGGACATGGTAATGACCGCAGGCTCTATGAACACATAATCCACGATGAGCATATCCCCGATGTAAGCCTCGAAGGCAGGCGAGACCCTGTTCCCTACTACAAAGAAGCATCCATCTTCCTGATGACTTCGAAGAGCGAATCGTGGGGATTGACGCTGACCGAGGCACAACAGATGGGCGCTGTACCCATAGCCTTTGATACCTATGCCTCATTACGTGAGATTATTACTGATGGTGAAAACGGTGTAGTCATCAGGGAGGGTGATGTGGACAGCTACGTGGGCAGAATGAAAGAATTGATGAGTGATAGTATGTTATGTCAACGCATGGCAAGGGAAGCTATTACCTCCTCGCAACGATTCACACAGGAAAGGATAGCGGAGATGTGGTGGGAACTGCTATCCGAAAAATTGAATATTAGACCAAATTAGGATAAAGATGATAAATGTTTTGTATGTAACATTTGCTTCAAAGAATTTTGACGGCGCAACGTATTCACTCATGGACCTAATAAAATCAGTCCAAGAATATGTCCATCCCATCGTCATGGTTAGAGAAGAGGGATGCGTATATGATTACTTCACGAACAATGGCGTGGAGTGTGTTGTGTGCGACTTTAAAGAGGACTTGGTGGGAAAACCAGTGGAATTCCATCAATACATCAAATATGCTGTCAAATACATTCCAAACCATTTGACATACTTTCGGAAAAACCGCAAGTGTTTAGAAACTGTAACGCAAATTTTAAGTGAGCGTAAGATCGACATAGTACATAGCAATAATACTGTTTTGCCGGTAGGTTATGATATAGCGAAGAGTCTTAACTCAAAGTCTGTCTGGCATTTACGTGGCTTTATGGACTTGGACTTCGGATGGATGCCATTGAGAGGATGGGATAAATATAATAACACGCTAAAGCAAACCGATGCTGTAATTGGCATCACTAAAGCCGTGCTTAAACATCATGTTCCTTTTGAGAACAAGAATGCGTATGTAATATCGGATGCCGTAAGGAGTAAAGATGATACATGCCTTGTGTTGCCAAAGGAAAAGTATTTTTTGTTTTGTGCAGGGTTCTTGACAGAACAGAAAGGGTGTGACTTTGCTATTTCTGCCTTTGCAAAGTCTGGACTGGTAACTTCTGGTTATAAATTGAAAATTATCGGTGAAGCCCATCCGAAGTATCAGTCAAAATTAAATCAAATAGTGGAGCGTGCAGGAATTTCAGATGCGGTAGAATTTATTGGTCAGAGTGATAAAGTAAAGACATATATGAGTCGGGCAACAGCATTCTTAATGTGTTCCGAAAACGAAGGCTTGGGGCGTGTATCCATTGAAGCTATGTTTTATGGCTGCTTGGTCATTGGTCGCAACTCTGGCGGCACTAAAGATTTTGTGTTTGATGGTAAGACCGGGCTGCTTTTTAATGACATAGATAGTTGTGTGGCTGGGATGCAGAAGGCTACTGAAACCGACCATAAAGACATCATTAATTATGCCCAGGAATTTGCCAAGGAAAATTTCTCCATTGAGAATTACGGTGAGAAAATATTAGATGTATACGCCAAGGTACTCAACCAAACCATAACATAGAAAAAAGATCATAATATAATACTCAGACTGGAGACCAGTTTTACTTCTAGTTCACATGTAACTTTATGGATAAACAATTAGAAAAAACCTGTTTAGGAAACTTAATAGAGCCGGATATTTTCCGAAACCTTGACGCGAATACTTATGAAATTCAAGTTTCAGAACCGTATGAATTATTGAAATGGAATCGTCTGATTACTGCCTTTGATATCTTTTATCTTAACAATAAGGATAAAAATTACAAATTAGCACATCAAGTTTATTTTGAAAGAGTTAGATCGTCAACTTTTGATACTTTCGAAGAGCCTGGGAATGCTGACAAGAATAGTTATGAAGCTTATTGTGATGAATTTGACAATATTTACGAAAGCGTTAATAAGCACGGATTTAATAAAAATAAATCTCTGCTGCCTTTAGCAAGAAATGGATCAATATTTAATGGGTCACATAGGTTAGCCTCCTCTATTGTTTCTAATAAAAAAGTGTACTCTTTAAAATTGGATAAAGATTTTATTGTAGATGATTATAAAGTTCTAATTCAGAGAAATGTTCCTATAAATATTGTAGAGATAGCAGTTTGTGAGTTTATTAAATATTCAAAGAATGTTTATTTAGCATTTTTATGGCCATCCTCAAACAAGCATCTAGACTCCACCTTTAAAAGGTTTAATAATATTTTATATAGTAAAGAGTTAGAGTTAAGCACTAATGGAGCCCTTAACCTTCTTACTGAGCTGTATAAACATATGGATTGGTCAGGCAATGAACGTAATTCTTATAAAGGTATTAATCAAAAACTAGTTGAGTGTTTTCCATCATTTGAGAAATTCACGGTTTTAGCTTTTCAAGCTAATTCTATACAAGATGTAAGGATGATAAAAGATGAAGTTCGAGATATTTGCAAAATTGGATATAGCTCGATACATATTACTGATACGCATGAGGAGGCAATTAGAATTTCACAGCTATTGTTTAATAGTAACAGTTTACACTTCTTGAATTATGCAAAGCCTTATTCCTACCTTTCAATACATAATAAAATAGAGGACTTTAAGCGATTAGTTTGCGAACAAACTGAATATGATCTTGATGATTTTGTTGTTGATGGCAGTTCAACATTATCTCTTTATGGCTTGAGAGAAAGCGATGATTTAGATTTTTTATATTCAAATTCAGATAATTTAAGAGTTGGTCAGTTTCATTCGCATGATGAATGTCTTAAATATCATAATGAATCAAAAGAAGATTTGATATATAATCCTGCTTTTTATTTCTCTTACTTGGGATTAAAGTTTGTCTCATTCGAACAAACTTATAAGTTCAAAAAAGAACGAGATGAAGAAAAGGATAAAACGGATTGCGCCCTGATGGATGCATATTTGGAAAATAACAAACTTAAATTATTTCTTTTCAGAACAAAACAAATATTGTTTTATAAGAAAATTATACTGGAACGGAAAACTCGAGAGTCTTTATTTCTAGTGCTACAAAAAGTAGGTCTCTATAATATAATTCGCAGCTTATATAGAAGACTTAAAAAGTAGTAATGCATGTTTTTAGAAGTGCTTTATTTTCACAGAAAAAAACAAGATGATATATTGGAAGTGGATGGATAGGACCTTAGAGAGGAATCTTATTTTCCAAGCTAACAGATTATTAATTAGAATTTTGATTTAGGCGTGCATCTTAGTGGTCATGAGGTTATTGCAGGTGATAGTTTAAAAAGTGATCAAAGATTAACGCTTAGCAATATTATTAATAAAATGATTGAAATGATAGAAAGTCTATGAGAGTGTTATGGGTTAGTCTAGTTGAGTTCCCTCCACTCTGTGAGAAGTTAGGTAAACCGAGTCCTTCTCATTGCGGTTGGTTGTATTCCTCAGCAAAGGCTCTATTGCAAAACATGCCCGACCTAAGCTTAGGAGTGATAGTATATTCCTACGGAAGTAAATTTGAGCAACATCAAGTTGAAGGTATCACTTATTACATGGTGCCTTCAAAGAATATGTCGAAAATCGACAAACGGCAGGTGGTAAGTTGTCGAGAAGCGTTGAACCGTTTTCATCCGGACTTGATTCACATTCACGGAACTGAGCACTCTCTTGCTCAAGCGGTATGTATGGCAAATGAGGATAAAGTTAAAACAGTGGCAAATATACAAGGATTAGCAGGTCCTTATACACGCTATGCAGATGGAGGTCTCTCTCTATCGGAAAAATGGACCAATATAACTCCCCTTGATTTCTTCAGGAACACTTTCCTTTTGAATGCGAAGCGAAATTTTAGACATCGAGCAGCATGTGAGAATTATGTCATCACACATATAACAGATATTGTCGGGCGCACCCAATGGGATCACGATCATGTGATGACAATTAACCCAAAACTTCATTATCATTTCATGAATGAAACACTCCGTGATTCATTTTATGAGGAGCCTATTTGGAATCTCGCACGCTGTAAAAAACATACTATCTTTGTCAGCAATAGTGGTGCCCCTTTGAAGGGAGCACACCAGGTCTTGAAGGCATTGGCTATAGTCATAAAGTCTTATCCTGATACTGTTGTTAAGTTTTGTGGGAGCAATGTTACGAATTCAGACCTCAGAACGATGCTTCGCTTTCAGGGCTATAACCTTTATCTCCGTAAGCTGGTAAAGAAACTGGGACTGAAAGAGCATGTATGCTTCCTTGGAACTTTGACGGAACCTCAAATGAAACAAGCATTCCTCGACGCTCATGTTTATGTAATGCCCTCTGCCATAGAAAATTCGCCCAACAGCCTTTGCGAAGCTCAACTACTTGGTTTGCCGGTAGTAGCATCTTATTGTGGGGGCACAGCTACTTTAGTTGAAGAAGGTATAACCGGATATATGTACCGCTATGAGGAGATTGAGATGCTAGCTCATACCATCATGCGTTTATTTGAGCAGAAAGACTTTGTTCAATTGTCATCAAATGAAAGACAGGCCGCACTTGCGCGGCATGATAGAGAAATAAATGCCAATCGTCTTGTCGAAATATACACTCAAATCATTTCATAGTTAATCTGATGATTAATTTTCTTATTTGTGGAATAGCATTTCTCTTATATGCATGGATGAAATTCAAAAAGCGAATTTTTTATCCATCAGTTGTTTTTAGTTTAATGTGGGGCTTAAATTGCATCTATACGGCTGCAATACTTGATGGATATGGAGAGAATTTATTTCTTAAGGATGAATATGTGTATAAGTATATGGATACGTATATTATATATTTTACAATTGCGTCCTTATTAGGATTCTCTATAGCGCATAAAGTGTACGGGGAAAGAGGTGTACATCTTAAATTTTCATTAGACTTTATTGACCGTATATTATCAAAGTATAAGTTCATTATGTGGATGAATTTCTTTGGGGGTATATTGCGTATATACTTAATGATAAGTCTTGTGGGATTTAGCATGGATAATGTAATGAACTATAGATTAGCGGCCAATGAAATGATGAACTCAGGTTCAGGTAATATAGGTTTGGTTTTTAGATTGACTGCGTATATACAAATGCTCGCTAATTTTTATGTTGCTCTATATGGTTTACGTGCTGGTTTTGGGAAACTTAATTTTAAAAGCGTATTAACAATATTTATTTTATATGCACCAACCCAAATGGCGACAGGTGGCAGATTGTTTGTGCTATACTTTATTATATTTTTCTTTGGAAGTTTTTTTCTTGCTAGAGGACTTTCGATGAATACTATGGTAAGGAAGTGGATTTTTCCTGAAGAAAAACGGGCTATTACTATCATGTTTGCAGTACTATTATCAGTTGTGGGAATAATTGGAATGAGTAGAGCTGTTGACAATGGAGAGTATGTAGGAAGAGAATCTTTCGTTGAGAAATTTTCTTATATAACTGAAGGAATGCTGCTTACTGAAAAACTTATGCAATATTACCCAGATGGCTCATTTCAACATAGTAATGGTGTTCATACAATAACGGGACGTTCAGAAAAGTATTTACAATTTAAAGCGGATGATAGAATACGCAGAAAAATGTCTTCCGTTGTGATAAGTATTTTAGTGCCTTTATATCTAGATTTTGGTTATTGGGGAAGTCTGATAGCATGGTTTTTTATTGCTCTATTTATAGAATCGCTTTCACTACGTTTACTAGCTAAATTGACCATTATACGATTCCTTATAGTAGCAACTCTCTTAAAAATATGTTATGAGTCTGTTATGTCAAATCCAATAAATGCAAACATCCCTATTTATGAATTGATAATTTTATTTGCATTATTTTATAAGCCTTTATTTGGCAGATTGGAAGGATCGATAACAAAAGATGAGGATCAACAATATAGCATGGATTGACATTGCTAAAGGTATTCTAATGGTAATAGCCATAAGTCAATAACGACAGTTTTTACAAACTTCATCTGGGCTTTTCAGCTTCTGTTTATAGTTACTGCTGGTATTTCACATTTTTGGAGACTGGATTTATGCTTTAATTCCGTATTACCCTTTGTGCCTTTGATAGCAGTATCAATAGCTGATACTTTGATGATATTTATTTTATCATCGTGGATTGACAAACATTTTAAAAAAAAAACTTACTTAATTGTAGCTTTCTCTCAGATAATAATTATACCACTCAATAAGTGTCTTTCATTAAATTCGGTTCTAAAAATAAGCTATTCTGTTACTGACCCTTGTTGCGTTGAAATACATTAAGGACGGAGTAAATCAACTCGCTAAAGCAAACATTCTATAATGCGAATATTTCAAACATTTTTGCTGCCAGATGAACTGGTGGCTAAATATAAACTATCCTTTGCTGCAGCCAATTTTTCAAGAAACTTAATTAATGGTGGAGGTTTCGACAAAGTATATTCCTTAATGCCTTTGACTGTAAGAGGCGAATTGCCGAAAATAACAGACAATGGTTATGAAGTTGTTTATTCCAATTGGAGAAAGAAGGGGAGTATTTTGTCAAAACTATCAATCTTTCGCGAACAGTGGATGATTTTCAAACATATTAATAGAGGTGATAGTTTATGGCTTTATAATCTAAATATTATCAATGTTCTTTTGTTTATTTCAATCAGATTGTTCAAATCATCGGTAAAATTGAATATTATAATCCTTGACTTTACTCCTGCAAAGAGTTGGAAGGAGCAGAATTATTGGTACTTGAAACTAATAAATAGAGCAGATGGAACAATCCGTTTAGCCGAACCTCCTTTGTTTGGTAATAAGAATACTGCTTTACTTCCTGGGGTTGTACCTCCCACAAATGAAGAAAATCCTAAGATAAACAATCCCAATAAAGAATTTTTGCTTTCTGGTGTTATCTCGCCTGTAATTGCGTCAACTCCTATGTTGTTAAAGGCATTCTCTCAGATGCCAGATTGTATTTTGCATATTACAGGTAATGTGCTTGAGGGAGAAGATATGATCAATGAGTATGCAGCAAAGTATCCTAATATCAAATATTATGGCCCTGTATCTTTTAAAGGTTACATAGACATCTTACATAAGGTGACATACCAACTGAGTACGCGGGACGAAAGCTATCCTGAGAATCAGTGTAACTTTCCTTCAAAGATTATCGAATCATTAATGCATAATAGAATTGTCATTTCAACTATAGCATATGAACAACTTGATGGAATTAAATATTTTAAAGTTGATTCTGATTGCGAGAATTTTAAAGATCAAGTATTGAAGATAAGTAACATGCCAAATGAAGATCTAATCCTATACGCTAATCAAAATGGTATTGTAAGAAAAATGTTCAGTACAGAAGTTTGGAATAACACCATGACAAATATTGAGAACTACAATAAATGAAACTCATATTTTATTCCTTAGTTCTCAACCATCATCAAGCGTGTGTTGCTGATGAGTTCTATAAACTGTTAGGAGCAGATTATGCCTTTGTAGAGACTGCAAGGTGCATGGATAGAAAAGGTGCAGAAGAAGATTATTCAGCACGACCGTATCTAATACGTTCATGGAAGTCGAAAAGAGCTTACGAAAAAGCAATGTCTTTGGCATTGAATGCGGAGGTTTGTGTTTTCAGTGGCTATGAAGCTTTACCATTTGAGAAAGCACGAATGAGGAAGGGTTTGTTATCATTTGATATGGGTGAGCGGATGCTTAAACGCGGTTGGCTGAATCTGGTATCACCAAGAATTCTAAAGATGGTGCTGTCGTACCATTTTTGTGGTTGGAATAAAAAACCGCTGTATAAGCTTTGTTGTGGCGCTTTTGTCGCGAAGGATCAATATAAACTAAAAACGTTTCGGGGTAAGTGCTATAAATGGGGCTACTTTACTTCAGTGAACGAAGACTATAACGAAAACGAAAAGCAATTAAAACATGGAACTAGCGAACGTTTCGTTCGCTTAATGTGGTGCGCTCGTTTCTTGAAACTGAAGCATCCTGAGTTGGTGATTGAGATGGCTCGGAAGTTGAAAGAAAATAAAGTCCAGTTTGTATTGAATATCTATGGGGGTGAAGGTTATCAACAGGTAAATGAGGCTGTATTTTTACGAAAGGATCTAGAGGATATGGTAAGTGACTATAACCTTCAAGATGTAGTGAAGTTCCATGGTAGTGTGACGAACGCTGTGGCCTTGAAGGAGATGGAGCAGCATGATGTATTTCTATTCACGAGCGATAATTTAGAAGGATGGGGAGCAGTAGCCAACGAATCGATGAGTAATGGATGTGTGTTGGTAGCTTCGGATGCCATTGGTAGTACACCTTATCTTATCAAGCAGGGATTAACTGGTTTTAGCTTCAAGAGTTGTGATGTCGATTCGTTGACAGAAAAAGTGGAGTGGTTAATCGAGCATCCCCATAAAAGGCTGGAGATGCAACGAAATGCTTATCAGCAGATGAAGAATGTTTGGAACCCAAAACATGCAGCAGTGAATTTGCTCACTTTGATTAAAGATATTCAGAATGGGCAGTTATCATCTATTGAAGAAGGTCCTTGCTCAAATGCATAACGAATGAAAATACTTCAAACAATACCTTATATGTTTGCA
>Ga0098065_1000375_pt1 | contig 21751 bp, 24 predicted proteins | sample 25_taG_FD_75062 | JGI IMG/M metagenome (GOLD analysis project Ga0098065, IMG submission 75062) | Marine viral communities from Cariaco Basin, Caribbean Sea - 25_WHOI_OMZ | ecosystem: Environmental > Aquatic > Marine > Oceanic | place: Caribbean Sea: Cariaco Basin | collected 2014-11-08 | reverse complement strand
GCTCACCGTCTTGCTTATTGTCTTGCTGACAGCCCCCGGCCTGGCGACAGCCCAGGAGGGGGACTCTGCCGAGGCACTACTGGAACAGTTGGCAGAAGCCTCGCCCCGGGACACCGAAACGGCCATCAAGGCCATCGCCACCAGTGGCCATGAACGGGCCCGCGACTGGCTGGACGCCTACGGCAACAATCGCCTGAGCCAGGTAAAGGACACCGGCCAGATCGTCGTCGTACTCAACAACCGTGGCCGCGACTGGGAAGTGGCCGATGCATTGACCGGTGAAAACCTGGGGGAAATGTCCCGGCGTGACCTGGACCGGATCGCGGTCAATAACGCGATCCGCCGTCAGCTGGAAGGCGTCATGGCGATGATGGACCTGTACGCGAATGACGTCGGGGTGCGGGAGGCTGCAGCCCTCGACCTGATGGGCAAGGTGGATGGGGCCATTGTCGGGGATGTCACCGCTCGTATCGAAGAAGAGCCGGATGCCGACATCCGCAGTCGCCTGGAACTGGCTGTGGCCATCTACCAGGTTGAAGAGCAGGGCAGTGCGGAAGCGATCAGCGTGCTGGCGGGCAGCCTTCACCCCCGTGCCCGGGCCGCGCTCAATAACGCCGTGGCCTCGGAAGACCCGGCCCTCAGGCCCGCTGCCGAACAGGCGCTGGGTTCCATTGAACAGAAGCTGAAGCTGAACAAGGCGGCCGAGACCCTTTATTTTGGCCTCTCGCTCGGCTCGGTACTCGTACTTGCCGCTATTGGCCTGGCCATCACCTTCGGGGTGATGGGCGTCATCAACATGGCCCACGGCGAACTCATCATGCTGGGTGCCTACACCACCTGGGGCATGCAGCAACTGCTGCCAGGCCAGCCGGGCCTGGCATTGATTCTCTCTATCCCGGCCGGTTTCCTGGTCGCAGCGCTGGCAGGCATCGCAATTGAGCGCAGCGTGATCCAGTTCCTCAAGGGGCGCCCGCTGGAAACCCTGCTGGCCACCTTCGGCATCAGCCTGATCCTGCAGCAACTGGTGCGAACCGTGATCTCTCCCCAGAACCGCACCGTGGTCAGCCCGGAATGGATGAGTGGCTCACTGGTTATCAACGATGCCCTGTCGCTGACCCTTAACCGCATGTATGTGCTGGGTTTCGCCCTGGTGGTATTCGCAGCGCTCATGCTCATCATGCGCCGTACCCGGCTGGGGCTGGAAGTACGCGCCGTCACCCAGAACCGCGCCATGGCCCGTTCCATGGGTATCCGGGCTACCCGCGTCGACATCATGACCTTCGCCCTGGGTTCCGGCGTCGCCGGGCTGGCGGGCGTGGCCCTGTCCCAGCTCACCAACGTGGGTCCCAACCTGGGCCAGAACTACATCATCGACTCCTTCATGGTGGTGGTGTTCGGTGGTGTGGGCAATCTCTGGGGCACCCTGGTGGCGGGCCTGACCCTGGGCACCATCAACCAGTTGCTCGAGCCATGGGCCGGTGCGGTACTGGCCAAGATCATCGTGCTGGTGTTCATCATCCTGTTTATCCAGAAACGGCCGAAGGGATTGTTCCCTCAGAAAGGCCGGGCGGCAGAGGCGTAATACTATGTGGCTAACCAGACCTCTGCAGGAGCGGTCGACTCAGCTGTTCCTGGGCATTCTCTTCATGGCGCTGCTGGTGGTCAGCGTGCTGCACGTGGCGCTGCCGGAAGGGCATGCGCTGCATGTGAGCGCCTACACCGTCACCCTGCTGGGTAAATACCTGTGCTATGCCCTGTTGGCGGTGGCCGTGGACCTGGTATGGGGTTACCTGGGCATTCTCAGCCTGGGCCATGGCGCCTTCTTTGCACTGGGCGGCTATGCCATGGGCATGTACCTGATGCGCCAGATCGGCGATCGGGGCACCTATGGTGATCCCGTCCTGCCGGACTTCATGGTGTTCCTGAACTGGCAGGAGCTGCCCTGGTACTGGTACGGCTTCGACATGGCCTGGTTCGCCTTCGCCATGGTGCTGCTGGTGCCGGGGGCCCTGGCACTGGTGTTCGGCTGGCTGGCGTTCCGCTCCCGGGTGACCGGCGTCTACCTGTCCATCATCACCCAGGCGCTTACCTTCGCCCTGATGCTGGCCTTCTTCCGCAACGAAATGGGTTTCGGCGGCAACAACGGCCTGACCGACTTCCGCGACATCCTGGGCTTCAACCTGCGCACCGACGAGGTTCGGCTGGGACTGTTCATCGCCACCGGTATCGCACTGGCTCTCGGCTACCTGGTGTGCCGGGCTATCGTCGCCAGCAAGCTGGGCCGCGTCAGCGTCGCCTGCCGGGATGCCGAGGCCCGCACCCGCTTCCTGGGTTACCGGGTAGAGCGGGTCCAGCTGTTCGTGTTCGTGGTCTCCGCCATGCTGGCGGGTGTGGCCGGCGCGCTTTACGTGCCCCAGGTGGGCATCATCAACCCCAGCGAGTTTTCGCCGCTGTTCTCCATCGAGATCGTGGTGTGGGTGGCCCTAGGCGGTCGCGCCACTCTCTACGGTGCGGTCATCGGCGCCATCCTGGTGAACTACGCCAAGACCGTGTTCACCGGTGTGATGCCGGATGCCTGGTTGTTTGCCCTGGGGGCGTTGTTCGTGCTGGTCACGGTGTTCCTGCCCCAGGGCATCGCTGGTCTACTCAAGCGCCGCCGCAAACGTAACGACGACACTCCAGAAACCAGTTCAACAGCGGAGGCCACCGCATGAGCATCATGACCGAACTGGCCAACCGGGATCAGGTCTTCAGCTTCCTTACGCCCACGGACTCCCCGGTGGACGTGCGCCACGGCCCGATCCTGTATATGGAGGACGTCAACGTCAGCTTTGACGGCTTCAAGGCCATCAACAACCTCAACCTGACCATCGATGACGGCGAGCTGCGCTGCATTATCGGCCCCAACGGCGCCGGCAAGACCACCATGATGGACATCATCACCGGCAAGACCCGGCCCGATACTGGTTCTGTCTGGTTCGGCAGCCGCCACAACCTGCTGCAGATGAACGAGCCGGATATTGCCAGCCTCGGCATCGGCCGAAAGTTCCAGAAGCCCACGGTGTTTGAGGCCCTGAGCGTCTTCGAGAACCTGGAGCTGGCCATGGCTGCGGACAAGCGGGTATTCCCCACACTGACCGCCACCATGAAACCGGAGCACCGGGAGCGCATCGATGCCGTGCTGGAAACCATCCACCTGAAAGACCTGCGGGATCATCCCGCCGGCATTCTCTCCCACGGCCAGAAGCAGTGGCTGGAGATTGGCATGCTGCTGATGCAACGCCCGCGCCTGCTGCTGGTGGACGAGCCGGTGGCCGGCATGACGGAACAGGAAATGGAGCGCACCGCCGACCTGCTCACCAGCCTGGCGGGCAAGCAGTCCGTGGTGGTGGTCGAGCATGACATGGGCTTTGTCCGCTCCATCGCCCGCAAGGTGACCGTCCTGCACCAGGGCAGTGTGCTGGCAGAAGGCACCATGGACCAGGTCTCCAACGACCCGGAAGTGATCAAGGTCTACCTGGGGGAGGACGCCTGAATGTTGCAGATCGAGAAACTCAACCAGTACTACGGCGAGAGCCACACCCTCTGGGACCTGGACCTGGACGTACCCCAGGGCCAGTGCACCTGCGTGATGGGCCGCAACGGCGTCGGCAAGACCACCCTGATGAAATGCATCATGGGCGAGGAAAAGGTTGAAAGCGGCAGCATCCGCTTCGCCGACGAACTGGACCTCATCAAGCAACCCCTGGAACAGCGGGCCCGGCTGGGCATCGGCTACGTGCCCCAGGGCCGGCAGATCTTTCCGCTGCTCACCGTGGAAGAAAACCTGCGCACCGGCCTCGCGGCCCGGGGCGATGGCCAGAAAAACATCCCGGAGCGGATCTACGAACTGTTCCCGGTCCTCAGGGAAATGAAGAACCGTCGCGGTGGCGACCTCTCCGGTGGCCAGCAACAACAACTGGCCATCGGCCGCGCGCTGGTCATCGAGCCCAGGCTGCTGATCCTGGACGAGCCGGGGGAGGGCATCCAACCCAACATTGTCGCCCAGATCGGCGAAGTCATCCGCAAGCTGATCGCGGAAGATGGCCTGACCGTGCTGCTGGTGGAGCAGAAACTGCCCTTTGCCCGCAAATACGCCGATCGCTTCGCCATCCTCGACCGGGGCCGGCGCATGGCCGAGGGCGAAATCGGCGAGCTGTCCGATGAACTCATCAAGCAGTACCTGACGGTATGACCATCTATCAGCCGCTACCGGAAGTTGCCGATTCCGGCCACCGCTTCGACCAGGGCCGCCGCTGGGCTGCCAGCCTGACCCTGGGCTTCGAAGGCCGACAACAGGACGGTCGCCCGGTGACCCGCATGACCACCGCTCGCCATTGCGGCCCGTTGCGGGTGCAGCGGCCCTTCTACCCGGAAGGCCGCCACGGCTGCTGCCACGTCTACCTGCTGCACCCACCGGGCGGGCTGGTCAGCGGCGATGCGTTACAAATCAGTGCCACTGTCGGCACCGGGGCCCACGCCTTACTGACCACCCCGGCCGCAGCCAAGCTCTACAAGGCCGACAGCCACGGCGTCGCCTGGGCCCAGCATACAAAGCTGACGGTGGAAAACGGCGGCACCCTGGAATACCTGCCCCAGGAAACCCTCGCCTTCGACGGTTCCCGTGGCACCCAGACCACCACCATTGACATGGGCAGCCGCAGCCGCTGCATTGGCTGGGAAGTGCTCGCCCTCGGCCGCCCGGCCAGCGAACTGCCCTTCGCCACCGGCCAGCTGCAACAGCGCTTCCACCTGACCCGCGACGGTATCCCCGTGTGGCAGGAACGCCAGACCCTGGACCCCAAACACCGCCGCTTCAAAGGCAAATGGGGGCAGGGCGGCCACACCGTACAGGCCACCCTGTGGACCGTAGGGCTGGACAACGAGGCCGACGCTATCGAACACCTGCGCGCAGAACTCCCGGACAACCCCCGCTGGGCCGTCACCCGGCGGGGCGGCGTCCTCCTGCTGCGCTACCTGGGTAACCAACGCAACGAAGCCTGGGCCATTTGCCAACAGGCCTGGGAAATACTGAGGCCAAGACTGACCGGCCAGCCGGCCCATGTACCAAGAATCTGGCTGACCTAGCAGTTAGCGGACCTGGCACAAAATTGAAGCATTAACCCCCCTCTCCCCTGGAGGGAGAGGGCCGGGGTGAGGGGGAGGCGCCAAAGGCGCCCAAGGCCGCAAACACCGTGCGGGTAGTCCCCCCCTCTCCCCAACCCCTCTCCCGCGTAAGGGAGAGGGGCTAAAGCCGAACACCGGACACATCGGAGCAAAACGATGGAACTGACACCCAGAGACAAAGACAAGCTGATGCTCTTCACCGCCGCCCTGCTGGCGGAACGACGCAAGGCCAAGGGCCTGAAGCTCAACTACCCCGAAGCCGTCGCCCTCATCAGCGCCGAAATCATGGAAGGCGCCCGGGAAGGCCGCAGCGTCGCCGACATGATGAGCGCCGGCCGCGAAGTGCTCACCCGTGACGACGTCATGGAAGGCGTGGCGGAAATGGTGGACGAAGTCCAGGTGGAAGCGACTTTTCCAGACGGCACCAAGCTGGTCACGGTCCACAACCCCATAGTCTGAAAGCCGGATGAGAAGCTACCTGCGTTGCCACTGCGGCGTTAAAAGAAGGCTCAAAATGCTCATTTATACATGCATAAACTGCGCTTTTTCGCCTTCTTTGGCCCGGGCGGCGATCCGCTTGCATTGGCTGCCTTGCCAACGCTTCTCATCCGCCTTTAACGGAGGCTTTTTCTTATGATTCCCGGCGAATACCAAATCCAGGACGGCGACATCGAACTCTGTGCCGGCCGAGAACGCATCACCGTCGAAGTGGCCAACACCGGCGACCGCCCGATTCAGGTCGGCTCCCACTACCACTTCGCCGAAACCAACCCGGCGCTGCGGTTCGATCGAAAAAAGGCTCGCGGTTACCGCCTCGACGTGGCGGCTGGTACAGCGATCCGGTTTGAGCCAGGGCAAACGAGAGAAGTGACCTTAATACCGTTCACTGGCGGAAGAGAGATCTACGGTTTTCGAGCAGAAGTAATGGGAAAGCTCTGAGGGCTGCAACCAAGGTCCGGGGAGACGGTCGGGTGACCCTTTCCGGGACCTTCAAAAACATGGACGTTTTTGAAGAGCCTCCAGGGAAGGATCCACGGCGTGTCCCGGAAAGGGTCACCCGAGCGGCTCCTGCCCCCCAGAGTCAAAGAACAGACATGGCACCTACGCTCAACCAAGGAAAGCGAGGCACCCAATGAAAATAAGCAGACAGGCCTACGCCGACATGTACGGCCCCACCACCGGGGACCGCGTCCGCCTGGGCGACACCGAACTGTGGATCGAAGTCGAAAGCGACGCCACCCACTACGGCGACGAAGTCAAATTCGGCGGCGGCAAAGTCATCCGTGACGGCATGGGCCAGAGCCAGCGGGCCGACCACACCGTCATGGACACCGTCATCACCAACGCCCTGATCCTCGACTGGTGGGGCATCGTCAAAGCCGACGTCGGCATCCAGGGCGGCAGAATCGCCGCCATCGGCAAAGCCGGCAACCCCGACACCCAACCCGATGTCCAGATCGTCATCGGCCCCGGCACCGAAATCATCGCCGGCGAAGGCAAAATCCTCACCGCCGGCGGCATCGACGCCCACATCCACTTCATCTGCCCCCAGCAGGTGGACGAAGCCCTTATGAGCGGAATCACCACCATGCTCGGTGGCGGCACCGGCCCGGCCACCGGCACCAACGCCACCACCTGCACCCCGGGCCCCTGGCACATCGGCAAAATGCTCCAGGCCGTCGACGACATGCCCATGAACATCGGCTTCCTCGGCAAGGGCAACGCCAGCCTGCCCGAGTCCCTGGAACTGCAGCTCAAGTACGGCGCCATGGGCCTCAAACTGCACGAAGACTGGGGCACCACCCCCGCGTCCATTGACAATTGCCTGACCGTCGCCGACAAATACGACGTCCAGATCGCCATCCACACCGACACCCTCAACGAGTCCGGCTTTGTGGAAGACACCCTGGCGGCGTTCAAGGAACGGTGCATCCACACCTACCACACCGAAGGCGCCGGCGGCGGCCACGCCCCGGACATCATCACCGCGTGCTCGAAAGACTATGTGCTGCCGTCGTCCACCAACCCCACACGACCCTACACCGTCAACACCATCGACGAGCACCTGGACATGCTCATGGTCTGCCACCACCTGGACCCCAACATCCCGGAAGACGTGGCCTTCGCCGACAGCCGCATCCGTCGCGAGACCATCGCAGCGGAAGACATCCTCCAGGACATGGGCGTCATCTCCATGATCGCCTCCGACTCCCAGGCCATGGGCCGGGTGGGCGAAGTGGTATGCCGTACCTGGCAGACCGCCCACAAGATGAAAGTCCAGCGCGGCCTGCTGCCGGAAGACGAAGCGCGGGGCGCCGACAACTTCCGCGCCAGGCGCTACATCGCCAAGTACACCATCAACCCCGCCATCACCCACGGCATCGCCCACGATGTCGGCTCTGTCGAAGTGGGCAAGCTGGCCGACCTGGTGCTGTGGAAACCGGCGTTCTTCGGCACCAAGCCCTCCACCATCATCAAGGGCGGCATGATTGCGGCTGCACCCATGGGCGACCCCAACGCCTCCATACCCACACCGCAGCCCGTCCACTACCGCCCCATGTTCGGCGCCTTCGGCCGCGCAGCCAGCCAGACCCGGCTCAGTTTTGTCAGCCAGGCCGCATTCGATGCCGGCATCGGCAAGGAGCTGGGCCTGCGCAGCACGCTTTCCGCCTGCAAGAACGTGCGAAACGTGCGCAAGGGCGACCTCAAACTCAACGACGCCTGCCCGCACCTGACCGTAGACCCGCAAACCTACGAAGTGCACGCCGACGGCGAACTGCTCACCTGCGAACCGGCCACCGAATTGCCCCTGGCCCAGCGCTACCACCTGTTCTGAGGAATGACCAAATGCTGGAACTGACACAACGCATCGAGCCCATGGAACAGGCGGAAATCCACGACACCCTGACCCTGCCCCTGGAACTGCGCATCCGCGGCCGCCTGCGGGCCACAAGCGACACCGGCCACGACGTCGGCCTGTTCCTCGACCGGGGCCCGGTGCTGCGCGACGGTGACTGCCTGCAGGCCAACACCGGCGAGATCATCCGTATAAAAGCAGCGGATGAGCCGGTAGTAACCGCTCACATCGACGCAGGCCTGCCCCTGGCCAAGCTCTGCTACCACCTGGGCAACCGCCACGTACAGCTGAGCATCGGCATGGAAGGGCAGGGCAAAGGCTGGGTCCGCTTCCCGCCGGACCACGTGCTGGAAGAACTGGCCGAACGACTGGGCGCGACACTGGAACACCACCGGGCTCCCTTCGACCCCGAGCCCGGCGCCTACGACAAAGCCGGTCGCGAGGGACACAGTAACGGCCATAGCCACAGCCATGATCACGACCACGGGCACAGCCATGGCCACGCACACTGAAGGTACTTGCGTTCAAAACCCCCAGGCTGACCTGGCCCTGCTGGGCCTGATGCAACTGGTCAGCCCGGCCCTGCCCATCGGCGCCTTCGCCTGGTCCCAGGGCCTGGAAAGCGCCTTCGAACTTGGCTGGGTCAACAATGAGGCAGAGCTGGGCGAATGGCTGGAAGGCGTCCTCGACGACGGCCTGAGCCGCTGCGAACTGCCTTTGCTCGTCCGCTTACAGGCAGCCTGGGCCGAAGGGGAAGCAGAAACGGTCAACCATTGGAACCAGTGGCTACACGCCACCCGGGAAACCGCCGAACTGGTGGACGAAGACACCCGCCTGGGCGCGGCCCTGCTAACGCTGCTCAAAAGCCTGAACCTGGCCCCGACCAACGACCTGCTACCGGCCACCCCCGGCTACGTCACCCTGTTCGCCTGGGCCGCCCACAAGCGCAACGTCCCGGTCCGCCAGACCCTGCTCGGCTTCGCCTGGGCCTGGCTGGAAAACCAGCTGGCGGTGGCCTGCAAAGCACTCCCCCTGGGCCACACGGCAGCGCAACGACTGACAGAACGGTTGCGACCCCAGTTGGTGGTGGCCGTGGACGACGCATTGACCCGAACCGACGAAGAACTCGGACCGATCTTACCGGGCCTGGCATTGGCCAGTGCCTTACATGAAACACAGTACTCCCGGCTATTCCGGAGTTAAAACAACGGGGCGGACTGCAACAGAGTACGAAGGCTGTGGGCTGAGATCCCTTTCCGGGACCTTCAAAAACAGGGACGTTTTTGAAGAGCCTCCATGGACGGATTCACGGCGTGTCCCGGAAAGGGATCTCAGCCTGCAGCCCTCCCTGAAGCTCGAAATGCTGTCGCCCAGAGCTAACAGATAAGAGGACACCACCATGAAACACTGTCTGAGAGTAGGAGTAGGGGGCCCAGTAGGTTCCGGCAAGACCGCCCTGCTGCGCCAACTGTGCCTCGCCTTGCGAGACCACTACAACATCGCCGTCGTCACCAACGACATCTACACCCGGGAAGACGCCGACTTCCTCCTCCGCCACGAAGCCCTCGAAGCCGACCGCATCCTGGGCGTGGAAACCGGCGGCTGCCCCCACACCGCGATCCGCGAAGACGCCTCCATGAACCTCGCGGCCATCGACGACCTCCAGAGCCGCCACCCGGACCTCGAACTCGTGCTGGTCGAATCCGGCGGCGACAACCTCTCCGCCACCTTCAGCCCGGAACTCAGCGACCTCACCCTCTACGTCATCGACGTCTCCGCCGGCGACAAAATCCCCCGCAAGGGCGGCCCCGGCATCACCAAGTCGGACCTGCTGATCATCAACAAGATCGACATCGCCGAACAGGTCCACGCCTCCCTGGAAGTCATGGACCGGGACAGCAAGAAAATGCGGGGTGAGCGGCCGTTTGTGTTTACCAACCTGTACGACGGCGTAGGGCTGGAAGAGATCATCAGCTTCATTCTCGAGAAGGGCATGCTGCCTGAGCGCAGACCGAACAAGCAGGCCGAAAGCGCCTAAGCCGCCGGGAACCCGAATTCAGACAACCAGGAGTACACCATGAAACTCACAACCAAACTGCTCACCACTACGGCCCTGCTGCTGACCGCCACCGCTGCCGTCGCACACCCAGGCCACGACCATGGCACCAGTGGCTTCGCCAGCGGCCTGCTGCACCCGCTACTAGGCCTGGACCACCTGCTGGCCATGGCCGCCATCGGCTTCTGGAGTGTGCGCCAGGGAAATGTCATGAAGAACGCAACCCCGCTGTTCGTGGTAGGCGGCATGATCCTGGGCGCCGGCCTCGCCTTCGCAGGCATCGGCCTGCCAGGTGTTGAAACCGGCATAGTCCTGTCCGTCATCGTCGCCGGCATCCTGATTGCCGCCATGGCCAAGCTGCCGACGGCCGTCGGAGCGGCGCTGGTGATGGCGTTCATGGTATTCCACGGCCATGCCCACGGTACCGAAATGCCTTCTGGTGCCGTGCTGGCGGCTTACCTGGCCGGGTTCTCCATTGCGACGCTGGGTATTACCTTTGCCGGACGTGGACTTGGGGCGCTGCTGATGAAAGCGGATAACCGGGTTGCCCGTGGTGTAGGTGCTGGCCTGGCGGCGGTGGGTGGTTACCTGATGGTAGCGTGACCGCTGAAAGACCGGTTTAAGGTTTTGCCCGTCCTGGTTCTGCCGGGGCGGGTTTTTTTATTGTCTTGTAACGACACAGCGGGGCTCTTTAACAAATTTTTTCACACTGGTTAGGCGTCATGTTCTAGAGTAGAGTGAACTAAAAGTAATAAAGCTAATCTGGACGAAAAAATGGATTTTACCGTCATCCTGCAGCCCCTGTGGGAAAAACTCTGGTTCCTGGCTCCCCTCTTTTTGCTGGTCGCTGTCCTCAATTCCGCCCGATTCAAGGGCTGGGTGGGTGAGGCTGTTGTTAACCTGTCCGCTCGATTCCTTCTCGACCACAAGACCTACCACCTGATTCGCAATGTGACCCTGCCGACTGAGGATGGGACGACCCAGATTGATCAATTGATTGTGTCTCAATTGTCAAAGTCGAGGTAAGGAGTATGTTGAGGCTGGCCCTGACGCACAATAGCATGGGGAATTACAATTACGTTTAGCGAGTTTTTCGCACTAATATAGGTTTACGGTGTGAGATTTGCTCCTGATAAATCTTAAATTTTGAATGTCCTTGTTACACACATAATAATTAATTAAGAAAAATTTTTGGGGGAAGCTATGGCAAGGAATGGGACTTACTACCTTGGGCGCATCGTAAAAACTGGAGCTTTAGAGACTGAGCATATCAAAGACTCATTACGCACCCCAAACAGTATAGAAAGATACGGAAGCGCTTGGACTTTTGTTGATGTTCAGGAGCTTTCAGACGGCCGGTCAACCTATTTTTTCGGTCGTCTAGTAAAATACGACCCAAAAGGAGAGGTGTCGGTAGTTGATCCTACGCAAAGAAAAGAGGTACGCCAGAGCGAGCCAAACATAACCATTGCCTCAAGTCCCTTTGTTTACGTCCCTGAGTTCCAAGGAATATCGTTTCTTCACATTTCTAACCAAATCGAATACTCAACGTTTATGAGCAGGTGGGCAGAGGTAATTAATGCCTCTCACCAACAATTACTTTCAGAGTGTGCGGTAGATCCAATAACTGACCTCCGTTCTTTTGTACGGAAATTGCAGTCACTTGATGGAATATATCGGGTCTCTGCATCTGTCTCGCCACCCAACCCGATGTTTGGTCCATTGTGGAAAGAACTGAAAGAATACCTCGAAAACAGACGGACGGACCGGATGAAAGTCGAAGAAGATAGCGGCCGTAGCTCACCGATCGATACAGATTTGGCTGACCATGTGCAGGGAATATTAGACCAATCTGACAGTAAGCCATATAATCCGAAGCCTCTTCCGATTGGTGATGCCGCAATTTTGATGGCGGCCGACGGTTATGGCAAGGGGTATGTGAAAGGGAAACAGGGTGAGGATTTCATCGTTATCAAAACTTCTGAGACAGTAAGGAATTTTTCGTTCTTGCGGGATCCTGATCCTCAAAAGCTCTATAGGAAAACTGTAGAACTTCTAGATAGAATTCGTGAAGAACGGCACATGGAGCACTGATGCTCGGTTCAAAGATATTCGATTTAAAAAGGCTGATACTATGCTCTCCTGAGTTCCTAATTGGACTCTTGCTATTTTACTTATTTAAAGATAACTCAGAGCTGTTCGCAAAAATTACCGTGGCTATCAAGGGCGATTCTAATATTCCTGATGTTGTCAGCCTTCTCCCATTTTCCTTTGTTGCAGTGAGTTATCGGCTCGGCATGGGCGTTATTCGGCCCGGAAATGAGGAAGAGAATAAGATACTTTATGAGTGGCCTAAATATTGGATGTTGGAATATCGATTTTACGCTTCTCTGATAACGTGCGTGATATGTTCAATCGCTATAGTCTGGTTCTACCTTAATCCAGATCAACTAAGTGATGAAGTACTGGGGGTGATTTTCGTTGGCTCGATTTCAATCTCTTCAATGACGATCTTTTTACTAGCTGCTGCCAAAATCACTATACGGAAAATATTCACTTTGCATCTTTGAGGGGCACTCAAAGATAGTCAAAAGAAAAGGCAACGGGGCCTAATTTCAGGGAAGTAGTTAAGAGGGTTAAACAAGAACGCTCATCCTCTAGCTGAATAGCCTGGTTCCCAGGTGAGAGATTTATGAGATCAGCCTTACAGTCATCACTCTGAGTGTAGGGTCCCCTTTAATGGTGAAATGCTTCAAAGAATTATTTTGACGGCACTTGAGACTAAAGGTAATTCTATTTAGTAGAGGGGAGGAGGCGTTACGCTGCGAATCGTCGCTGATGAAGATGACCGCAGGCCTTAGCATAGTACCGATGTTCGAATTCAGTGGCTTTGGCCAGCCATTCTGCGGCACTTGGGCTGTGTTAAAAGTTATAGACGTTTTAATGGACCTTAAATGCACCGTGTCGTATTGGTTAATAATTCTTGGTGAAAGCATTAATGCAGTAGGCCCTTGTTAATCATTGGCTTTTGTGAATCTATAAAAAGGTAAGTATGAGCTCTACTAGGATCCATCACATAATTGTTATGCCTTCTGACCTTAAAGAAGAGAATTTTACATTTTTTCAGGGTTTTTCCCGTGAGGTCGCCGGTGACTACATAAATATTCTCTCTTGTTTATCTATGGTTCCACATGATGTTATGGAGACTAGGTTTGACAGTCAATCGTTAGTTAGATCTCGTTTAGGAGGTGCGTCTTTAGACGTAAATCATGTTAATGAGTCGCTTCTAGATGAGCGACATGTTGATGTCGATAGCTGCTTTACCTTTGTTTGGAGCACCGCATCAACTATAGATAGTGCAAAAAAAGCTTGTAAGCTTTTTAGGTTTCCTCCAATACATATTTCATGCTCAAAAAATGATGACGTTATTTTTATAGGAGATGTAGATGATCAAAAAATTGTCGAAGAAATAGAGAAATTGAGAGCGATCGTAATCAATAGCCATCCAGACAGGTCCTTTAGTGAATACTTGAACGCACAGCCATCTGAGCCTAAGTCCGAAGTTTCGATCGATTTTCGACCAATGATGCATAATTGCACTGTGCCTTCAGTGAAAGCATTGGTAGCTTGTGGGTATGAGTTTAAAGAGCTTGTTCGAATAGACCCTTCTCCAAATATTGATCAGCATATATCTAATATAGTTGATCTTGCAAAAATTATTGACGATCAAAGGTCTCAGGTACTAGTTCCCGATGAACTCAAAAAAAATGATGTTATTGTTTGTTGTTCGTCAATTTATGCTCATCTATACAAGGCTAATAGTAATGCATGGAACGCATTATATAGGACGCTTGGCAAGCCGGAGCGTGAGATAGTTAAAAATATTTTAATTCGTAATAAGGGATATTCAAATTACGGTTTAGAGTTGGAGAGTAAAGATGAGACGGATCCAATGAGCCACCCTGTCGTTTCTATGCTTGTTAATGATAGAAAGATTGAGTTAAGGATTTTCACAGAGATATTATCCGTTTTAGCTGCTAATCAATTTTGTGCTGTTGTGCGTTTTCCCAATGCTGTAATGCTACACCATGACCAACTCAGAAATATTGCTTCTCTAGCTGGATCTTCATCGTCGCACAAGAAGCGACTGAGTAAGCTAAATAAAAAGCTAAGGGCTTATAGCGACGCGTTGATTTCAGATCTTGGTGACGATCTAGTTGATATTTCCTTCTCGAATAGGCGAAAACTATTAGCGGTCTGCGATTTTCCGATTGAATGGGTTACCGTTGATTGTTTCCCTCTAATGTTTACTCATGAGATCTCTAGAATCTTCCCTACTCCGGGTAACATGCTGGGCGTGTCTGCGTTAAGGTCTCCACGGTTAATGTTGCCGTATTCTTTGTTTAAGGACGTTTTGGTTATACGGTCTTTTCAGAGCAGGGACCCGATCAAGGACTGCTTATCTCGGGCAATTTCAATTTTCGAAGATAATGGGTCGTATAAGAATTTGGATATTCAGGTGGTTGATGTATCGACCGAGAAAGAGCTGATTACCTGTTTAAATGATTTTCATGGATCGGTCGCTATTTTCGATTGTCATGGTGGGCATGGGGGCGAATCCGAAAATGCTTGGCTGCATATTGGTCAAGAGAGGGTTGATGTATGGACATTGGCGAATAAGTGTAGAATTCCGCCGATTATCATACTTAGTGCCTGTAGTACTCATCCTATAGATGGTTCACACGCATCAGTTGCAAATGGTTTCTTCCGCTGTGGTGCTATGAGTGTGTTAGGTACATATGCTCCTGTCCACGCTATTCATTCCGCGCAGTTTGTAGCAAGGATCCTATTTCGAATTTCAGCTTTTTTGCCGATCATATTGGAGGGCCGGTGTATTTCTTGGAGAGAGATGCTGTCAGGTCTGTTCAGGATGTCATATGTCACGGATGTCACCATGGGAATGGCTCGTGATCTCGAACTGATAGATGATCAGACAGCTCAGGAAATCCAGGTCAATGCCAATGAGATTATTAACGCATTTACCCCAATGTGGCAAGATGCGTTTTTCAACCTGCTGGTAGAGAAAACCGGCATTGAGAGCGGAGAAATGGAACAGCTTCTAAAACAAAATTTCCAATTTGTAGAAACGATGCTCTATTCTCAACTCGGGCGGCCGGAAAATATTCTTATATGTTCAGACGAAGGTTAAGGTAAAAGGCAATCAAGGACAGGCACTGCTAGAGAAGAACGGATTCAGTTAGCGACCCAGGCCGCCAGGGAGAGCTTCAGACTGTGCCTTCCCTGTCGTTTGGTGACTCAAGTCGTTGAACGGCTATTTTGCTCCTGCTAATCTCGGCACTGCGTGTGGCGGACCAACGGCCGCACGCTGTCTACTCAATGGCTTCCAGAAGGATGGAGGTCCCTGCTACAGAAAGGAGTCTTTGTATGAGTGACGTTTCGCTCAGTCTTCCCGTTATTAGTGATCAGAATGTCGTGCTGACCGATGAGGAAGCACGAGAGGTGTTCGTATTCTTCTGGCCAGAACGCAAGCGCGCCATCGAGGGGATGTCCATCAATATGGATGCCCGGCGCTATGCAAAGGCGTTGCTGATTATTGCTGTAGACGCTTCCTGCATGGTCGGATTTGTCGACATTCTGATCAATGCGATCATACGCAAAAAGCCGGGCGCGAGTGTTCGTGCATTGATCAAGAAGGTAACTCGCAATTATATGAGGCACTGGTGGAAGCACGCCACTGAGGAAGATCTGACTGACGCAAAGATTTATGACACTGTCAGAGCGACCGTTGCACTGAAACAGAAATCCCGCTTTGAAATGCTGCTCGCAGGTATCGCTTCCCTGCCAAGAGAGCTCCCCTCTTTTGAGGTATCTGACCTCTCATCTGGCAATCTGGTCTGGGTATAAGGGGCTCTTCATGAGTAAGTTTATAGCAGGTTTTCTTGTTCTCCTGCTCGTCGTGGTGATTGGTGGGGCAGGTGTTCTCACCTACAACTTTGCCAATGCTTCTCCGGTTACGCTGATCGTTTACATGAGTTCGGACGAATCCCCGGCATTGGTCAAATGGGGGGCGGAGAAGGCCCTTTATGGGTTGCACCCAACGGAGGAGGAAGTTCAGCAACTGAACGCCGAAGCCGGTGCCCGTTATGCCGCGCTGTATCCTGATGAAGTACAAGCGAGGAAAATGCTGGAGCATTTTCTGGAGAAGGGCGTTGATGTGAACGCTGTCGATACGGCTACGGGGTCCGGTGTTTCAGCGTTACACTCGGCAGTACTGGAGAGAAATTCCTTCGCCGTCGAGTTGCTGTTGGAGCACGGCGCGAATGTTTCCATAGAGGGCGAGCAGGGCCGGACTCCGCTGGATTTTGCCAGGCTTCTCCAGGAGAAGGAGTCCGGGCCGGAAATTGCGGAAATCATTGCGACCCTTGAGAATACGTAGTCGACATCTGTTCACGAGCAGGCATCTCAAAGGCAGAAGCATGCAAATCGGCGTCATCGCAGACACTCACAGCAAAATGCGTCCCGAAGCCCTGGACGCACTGCAAGGCTCCGACCTGATCCTGCACGCCGGTGACGTGGGTCGGGACGAGGTGCTGTACGCGCTGGAGGCTATTGCGCCCGTGGTGGCGATTCGCGGCAATATCGACAACACCGGCCGAGCGGCGGATCTTCCTGATGTGCGTGATCTGGAATTCCTTGGCCACGCGTTTTACATGCTCCACGACGTCAAAACCCTCGACATTGAACCGCAAGGCCGCTACCGGGTGGTTATTGCCGGCCATTCCCACAAACCCCGTAACGAGCGGATCGGTGACGTGCTTTACTTCAATCCGGGTGGTTCAGGGCCGCGGCGTTTTACGCTGCCCATTACGGTTGGTCGGCTGGAAGTGAGTGAGGATCGTGTATCAGGAGAAATCATCGAACTTCCAGTTTGATGCGTTTCGGCCTGGTCCAATTGTATTGGCAGCGCGGTTTTTACTCTGTACCTTTTAACGTCAATAATCATCCATCCATTGTTCTATCGGGTATAGCGCTGTGTTCAGAAGGTTACGGAAGACCATTTACCCCGCCCTGGTGTTTTCTCTGTTTATAGTCGTTGCGAACACGGGGTACGCAAAGATTTATAAATGGGTTGATGAAAACGGGAAGGTTCATTTCAGCGACCGGAAAGATCACACCGTTGAGCAGGAACTGGTTAACGTGAAGCCAGGCTCATCAACGTGGTTGCGCTTCGATATCAGGATCAGAACCGTCGATGTCGAGCTCAGTGGGCAGGAACACCAGCGCATTGTGGACGGCGTGAACAACGTCTACGAGTTTTTTGACCGGGTGCTGTCCTTTGATATGTACCAGACGGTGCCGGTTAATATCCTGATATTCAGGGATAGCGCTGCCTACCGCCAATACCTCATTCGCAATAACCGGGGCAGCGTGGCCGCTTCTTACGGCCTGTATATACCCTCGGAACACCAGATTGTCGTTTACGTGCATGAGGAGAGAAACCTCACCTTTGAAACCATCAAGCACGAGGTGAGTCACGCGGTTGTCGATAACATCGTGCCCTATGCGCCTGCCTGGTTGAATGAGGGGCTTGCGGAGCAGATGGAAACGCTGGAGCGCGATGAGTCCGGCCTGTATTTTGAGCGCCACCCGGTGAATCAGTGGGTGGTCGCTCAAGCCCGCAAACAGGGCCGGTTAGCGGACATCGGCGACTTCCTGAAACTGCCCAGTGATAAATGGCTGCATTCCGATCGCTCCGGACGCAGCAACGTGCGAGCCCAGGCTGGCCAGTTCGTCTATTTTCTGCTGTCCAATCCTACTCGCCGCAGCTTTATGGTGCGGCTGATGCACAACTTTAACCGGGGTGATCGCACCCTGTCGTACTACCTGGTTGATGATAATTACGTTGGTGGCGTTGCTATGTTGGGGCTGGACTGGACCCGCTGGCTGCACGATCAGGGCGACCCGATGGTCAGGCTTTAGGCCCGGATGGGGCGCGGCGTGAGTGGATTGGGGACGCCGGCCTCCTGGAGGGTCAGTCGGGACCCTCTGTGCCGACCTGATCCTTGTCGAATTGCGCGTGGGTGCCGTCGCAGTAGGGCGCATCGCTGGTGTGCTTGCACTGGCAGAGAAACGCGTGGCCGTCGTCTTCGGCAACGAAGCTTTTGGGGCTGAGCCCGGTACCCTTGTGGGAACCGTCGCAGAAGGGTTGATCATTGGAACGCCCGCAGGCGCAGAACATATACTTTTTACCCTGTTCGAGCGTCACTTTCATCGGCTTGTTGTCTGCAATCATAGGGTTGCTCATGGTCGGCCTCCTTGTTGTGTTCAAAGTGCACGGCCCTGCTGTTATGGAGTATTAATCCTCCAGGACAGCGGACATGATTATGAGCCTGAAAATCATGCAGGAGATTGTCCCGGTTGTCGAAAGCGTGCTAAAACGTCGCCGCCCAGTGGCCCATCCTCATCGAGCGCCCCAGGTACCCTCCCTTTCACCAGGATATCAGCATGTCAGACAAGTTTTTCTACAAGGGCCGCCAGGACGCACGCCAGCACCACACCGCTTACGGCGGCTTTGAGACCAAGGCCAGCAAGAAGGCGGGCACCAAAAAATACCCGCTGAACCTGGTGGTTACCAGCGAGGCCCGCAAGCAGGAGCTCGAAGCCCAGGTGGCAGAGGCCAGGCTATATGCGAACATTACCGTTGATCTTCGCGATGGAGCGGTCGAGTCCATCAGTGAACTGACCGCCCTTTCCGGAAAAGGCGCGACGGTAACCACGGCAAAAGCCCCGTCCCGGAACGATCCCTGTCCCTGTGGCAGTGGCAACAAATTCAAGAAGTGCTGCGGCTGAACGCCGTCAGGAGAACAGTATGGTGATCTGTGGCGTCGAACTGACCGGCAACGATGCGGTGGTCTGTTTACTGAACCTGGATCGCGGCCAGTTCAGCCTGCCGGAGACCAAGGTGCGCAAGCTGTCGCTGAACAGGAACCACACCCGGGAAGATCTCAAGCAGTTCCAGTCGGCTTTCGCTGACCTGATGGCCGAGCACGGCGTGTCCCGTGTTGTCATCAAGGAGCGGATGCAGAAGGGCAAGTTCGCCGGCGGCGCCGTCAGCTTCAAGCTGGAGGCCGCCATCCAGCTGATTTCCGGACTGGATCTGGACGTGGCGTTACTTCCACCCGCACTGATCAAGTCTACCCTCGCAGCCAACCCGCTGCCGGTACCCTTTGCCGAGACCGGGCTGAAGGCCTTTCAGGAAACGGCCTTTACCGTGGCCTATGTGGGGCATATGGCGGCTGTCGGCTGACAGTCTGGGTACTGAGCACCTGCACCGATCCGGTTTGCGTTCCCGCGCCCAGGGAAAACCGAGGGAAATCCGGGACAGGAAATCCGGGTGGTTCTGGGCCGCGGCGTTTTACGCTGCCCAGTACGGTAGGTCGGCTGAAAGTGAGTGAAGAGCGTGTATCCGGAGAAATCATCGAACTGCCGGTTTGATGCGTTTCGGTCTGGGCCCCTTACCCTCAGGCAAAATCATACTCCCCACCCTTCTCAAGCCCCCGCTGATAAGCCGGCCGGGCATGGACCCGCTCCACCCAGGCGTTGATGTTGGGCCGGTTGTTGCCGACGATGCCCCGGGCGACGGAGGCTTCCAGGGGGAAGCTCATCTGGAAATCCGCCGCGCTGAGGCGGTCACCCAGGAACCAGGTGTTCTGCGCCAGGTGGGCCTCTACAAAGTCCATGTGGGTGTTGATCATCGGACCGATGAAGGACTGGTTGGTTTTATTAGCAATGCCCCTGGCCACGGGTTTGATAAAGAACGGCATCGGGCTGGTTTTGACTTTTTCGAACACCAGGCGCATCAGCAGCGGCGGCATCAGTGAGCCTTCGGCATAGTGCAGCCAGTAGTTGTAGTCGAGCCACGCCTGGCCACTGTCGGGTGGGGGCATGGTGTCCTTGCCGTAGGTTCGGGCCAGGTAGTCAATGATAAGGCCGGACTCCGCCACCACCAGGTCGCCGTCGGTGATGACCGGCGATTTACCCAGCGGGTGTACCTTCTTGAGGCTTTCCGGAGCCTGCATGGTCTCGGGATCGCGCTCGTAGAACCGTATCTCGTAGGGTACGTCCAGTTCTTCCAGCATCCAGAGAACCCGTTGTGAGCGAGAATTATTCAGGTGATGGACTGTAATCATGCAGGTACTCCGTTCGCATCAGTGGAATGGGCAGGTTAGCAGACTGGTTGGCCAATGGTTGGCTGCGATCAGGGAAAGGTACCTGTTACGGCGCTAAAGGAGGAGGTCATTGGTGGCACTGCTATTCGGGAGTACTAATCCATCAAGACACAGGGAAAACCAGTAAGTTCTATTTTTACCGTTCCAGAAAGGCGCCAAGAACACCGCTATCCATCAACGGGTCCTGCGCCTCCTCAGCATCAGGGTCCCAAGTCCGAACATCAATAATGCCCATGAGGCGGGTTCTGGCACCTCCACTGGGCCATCAGGAACATAGGCGACCAGACCACCAGCGCTGAAGTTTGAATTAATGTTCAGCTGTGAGAACGAGCTGTCGGCGATAATGCCATCCAGCAGGTCTTGGAAATCATCGAAACTGGCCAGGAAGATTTCGTTCCCGGCGCCGCTGTCCATATCGGATTCAAGCAGTAACTGATAGGACGAGCCGTCGAAGGCCAAACCACCCGCACTGAAGTTTGAATTGATGTTCAACTGTGAAAACGAGCTGCTGGCGACAGTACCGTCCAGCAGGCTTTGGAAGCTGTCGAAACCGGCCAGGAAAATTTCGTTTCCGGCACCGCTATCCACATCGGATTCAAGCAGTAACTGGTAGGAGGAACCGTCGAAGGCCAAACCACCCGCACTGAAGTTTGGATTGATGTTCAGCTGTGAAAACGAACTGCTGGCGACAGTGCCGTCCAGCAAGCTTTGGAAGCTGTCGAAACTGGCCAGGAAGACTTCGTTCCCGGCGTTGCCGTCCACATCGGATTCAAGCAGTAACTGATAGGACGAGCCGTCGAAGGCCAAGCCGCCAGAACTGAAGTTCGAATTGATGTTCAATTGAGAAAATGAACTACTGTTGATAGTGGCATCTATCAGGCTTTGGTAACCGTCAAAATTGGCAAGGAAGAGTTCATTCCCGGCACCACTGTCATCGTTGGACTCAAGCAGTAGGTCAATGGGCATTGCATGTGACTGGATCGAACCCAGGTAAAGCATCGCGGCGAAAAGCGATAGCAAAGAAGAGCGGCTTATCATGGTCTGTCCCCCGTTCGCTGAGTAGAGGGAACAGAATGCATATTCAGCGCCAGTAATATTTGTTGTTACCATTTAACGCGTTAGGGTTTTGCGTCAAACCGGTGTGTAAGATTATTCGACAGTCCCCGCTGGGCATCTCATAGTGTGTCTGGGATTGGTCAATAAATCGGTTTCGGATCAGTTCTTCCCCTGTGCGCTACACTCCAGTCAGCAGTTCCCTTTCTCGCCCGTCAGTGTGGGAGAACCACAATGCTGGACTAAGAACTCTATTACTGGGACCTGCCCTTTCGCGGAAATTTCATCCAGCTTTTTCTGGAGGAGGTCCGGGCGAATTACCGCAAGCTGGATGCCAGCGAGGTCTACCCTGACAGGCGCCTGAACATT
>Ga0098065_1000372_pt1 | contig 21859 bp, 20 predicted proteins | sample 25_taG_FD_75062 | JGI IMG/M metagenome (GOLD analysis project Ga0098065, IMG submission 75062) | Marine viral communities from Cariaco Basin, Caribbean Sea - 25_WHOI_OMZ | ecosystem: Environmental > Aquatic > Marine > Oceanic | place: Caribbean Sea: Cariaco Basin | collected 2014-11-08 | reverse complement strand
TCATGCCGCATATTTTGAGTTTTAGGTTCATGGTTTTAGTTTTTAGCTCAGCCTTTAGCTGTCAGCTAATATTATTTATAAGATTAAAAATTCTAATTCTATTTTACTTCTCGATTTTATTTTTTTATTCTATTTAAAAATCACTCGAAGTGGCATTTAGCTGAAAGCTAAAAGCTGACAGTTTTTTTTGAATCACCTCGTCTATTCTCTATTTTCTAAGTGAAACGTCTATATTCTTATTAAGAGATTTCTCCGTTTCGCTACGCTTCGGTCGAAATGACAATATTTATAATTCAAAATCCATAATAATTCATCCTGATTCTTGAATCTTAAATCTTGTCTCTAGATAAACTTTTTCAAATTACCACATCTTCAAATCGTAGAATTTTCTCACTACTCAATTCTAACTACTAACTACTAAGTTCCTCAATAAACTTCTTAGCATTTTCACCGGGATTATTGGTTTTCATAAAGTTTTCTCCAATTAAAAAACCTTCGTAGCCATATTGTTTTAGTTCTTTAATAGCTTCTGCAGAACTGATTCCGCTTTCGCTAACTTTTACAAAATCGTCCGGGATTTTTTCAGAAAGATCTTTGCTTATCTGAGTGCTAACTTTAAAGGTTTTAAGGTTTCGGTTATTTACGCCCAACATATCTAAACTAGGCATGATCGATTTCTTCAATTCCTCTTCGTTATGCACTTCAAGCAATACATCTAAACCAAGGTTTTTAGCAAATTCAGATAATTGTTTTATTTGCTCGCGTTCCAGAACGGCAGCGATCAATAGGATCACATCGGCACCATGCGCTTTGGCTTCTAATAATTGGTATTCGTCAATTATAAACTCTTTTCTTAGGATTGGCATTTTTACTGCAGCACGTGCATACAGCAAATCGTCTAAAGAACCTCCAAAATATTTTCCGTCAGTTAAAACCGACATTCCGCTTACTCCGGCACGTTCGTAACCCCTGGCTACATCTTCTATATTTAAGCTTTGGTTGATTATCGATTTAGAAGGAGAGCGGCGTTTATGTTCGGCTATAATTCCGCTTTTGCTTTCTCGAAGTGCATTGGCTAAAGAAACCGTTTCTCTTTTAAACAAAGCCGAATTTTCTAATTGTGATACCGGAACCACTAGTTTTTTAAGAAGTAGTTCTTTATGCTTATCTGCGATTATTTTATCAAGAATATTCATAGCTATTATTCGCTTAAATGCTGTAATTTTTTTAAGGCCTCTAAGGCTTTTCCAGATTTAATCGATTCTTTTGCTGCAGAAAAGCCTTCTTTTATATTAATATTTTTAGCGGTTGCAATTGCCATACCCGCATTAGCACACACCACATTTTCCTGGGCTTCGGTACCTTCGCCTCTAAGAATTTTTACTAAGATCATAGCCGAATTCTCGATGGTTCCGCCACCGTAAATTTCTTTTTGTTCTAGTTTACGAACTCCAAAATCAGCCGGTTTCAACATACTTTCTGTATGATTTGAAATTACTTTAGTGTCGCTGGTTAACGAAATTTCATCGTATCCATCTAAAGCGTGAAGAATACTAAAATTCTTATCGGTATTTTGATACAGATAGCCATACATTCTAGCCAACTCTAAGTTAAAAACTCCTACTAACTGATTTTTTGGAAATGCTGGATTTACCATTGGTCCTAACATATTAAAAAATGTTTTTACCGCTAAGCTTTTACGGATAGGAGCTACATTTTTCATGGCCGGGTGAAATAGGGGAGCATGTAATACACAAATGCCTGCTTTATCAATGCATTTTTCCAGAAAAGAAGCATCACTGCTAAAGCGTATGCCCAGGTGCTCCATAGCATTAGAACTACCACTAACAGATGATACTCCGTAATTACCATGTTTAGCTACTTTTACACCAGCACCGGCAGTTACAAATGATGAGGTTGTAGAAATATTAAAGGTATTTTTACCATCGCCCCCGGTTCCGCAAAGATCAATAGGATTATAGGCGCTAAGATCTACCGCTACGCAAAGTTCTAAAAGTGCGTCTCTAAAACCTTCAAGCTCTGCAATCGTAACACTTCGCATCATATAGACCGTAAGAAAAGCGGCAATCTGACTTTCATTATATTCTCCGTTAGAAATATTGAATAAAGCTTGTTTTGCTTCTGCTTTACTTATCGTCTCGTGATTAATAAGCCTGTTTAGTAATTCTTTCATTTTATAACGACAACTCGGTTAAACCGAATCTAAATTTATAGTTTTTAAAATTCTATGCCCGGTCTTCTACCGGTTGGTCTGAAGTTGTTTTATGAGCCTAGGCTTTCACCCAGTTAGCAATCATTTTTTTCCCTTCAGGAGTTAAAACCGATTCTGGATGAAATTGTACGCCTCTCACATCAAATTCTCGATGGCGTAAAGACATGACTTGCCCCTTATCATCAAATGAAGTGGCTTCTAAAACGTCTGGTAAATCTTTTAATACTACCCAGGAATGGTAACGTCCTACTTTTATTTTTTTATCTAGCCCTGCAAATAAAGGTTCATCGTCTACCACAATATCAATATCTGTTGCCACGCCGTGATAAACCGATTCTAAATTACCTAAAGTGCCGCCATAAACTTCGCCGATTGCCTGTTGGCCAAGGCAAACGCCGAAAATACTTTTGGTAGCACCATACTTTTCTATAATAGGTTTTAATAGCCCGGCTTCAGAAGGAATTCCCGGGCCCGGAGACAGTAAAATCTTATCGAAATTTTGTACAAAATCGATATCCAGTTGATCGTTTCTCTTTACGGTTACCTGGCATTCTAAATCCTCCAGATAGTGTACAAGATTGTATACAAACGAATCATAATTATCTATCACTAATACTTTTTTCATTTTAAAGAGTTCTTTTCGCGTTAGGGATTGAGGTTTTGTTGGAGCTCTTTTTAAGCGAATTAGCGTTTAAAAAAGCGACTACCGAAAGCCCGACTGCCCTTTAGGTCAGTAACGCCATTATTCTATATTTTCAGCGATTTCTAATGCTTTGGTTAATGCTCCAAGTTTATTGTATACTTCCTGAAGCTCGTTTTCATCTTTAGATTCTGAGACCACCCCGGCACCGGCCTGATAATGTAATTGATGGTTTTTACTAACAAAGGATCTGATAATGATGGCATGGTTAAAGTTGCCGTGAAAATCCATAAATCCAATCGCACCACCGTAGGCATCACGGTTTACATTTTCACATTCTTCAATAAGCTTCATGGCGCTATGTTTTGGTGCGCCGCTTAATGTACCTGCCGGAAATGTATCGGCTACCACCTGCATGGTTGGTGTATTAGGATTTTTGGTTCCGGTTACTTTGCTCACTAAATGAATAACATGAGAGAAAAATTGGATTTCTCGATAAGTTTCGACTTTTACATTGCTTCCGTTTCGACTTAGGTCATTACGAGCAAGATCAACCAGCATGACATGTTCAGCATTTTCTTTCTCATCGGCACTAAGTTGTTTGGCAATTTCGGCATCTTTTTCGTCGTTTCCGGTACGTTTAAATGTACCGGCGATAGGATGAATTTCGGCCTTGCCTTCATCGATGATCAATTGAGCTTCTGGCGAACTTCCAAAAATCTTAAAGTTGCCATAGTCAAAATAGAAAAGGTAAGGAGAAGGGTTGATACTGCGTAAAGCACGGTACACATTAAATTCGTCTCCTTTAAATTTTTGAGAGAAACGTCTGGAAAGTACAATCTGAAAGACATCACCACGATGACAATGTTTTTTACCGAATTTCACCTGTTCTATAAATTCTTTGTCGGTAAGGTTACTTTGGGTCTCGCCTTCGCGATGAAAATCGTAAGTGGCAAAATTCTTAACGCTTATCAGCTGTTCGATTTCTTCAATTTTATTATCATCACTATAGGAGTGATTAAAAATAAATGCCTGATTATTAAAATGGTTAATGGCGATGATGTTTTGGTATACCGCATAGTACATATCTGGTAATTCCAGGTCGCCTTTTTTCTTGGTGATGTTTATGTCTTCAAAATAGCGTACACCATCGTAAGAAATATAGCCAAAGAGCCCGTTATTGATAAATTTAAAGTCAGATTCCTCGGTATCGAACAATTTTCCAAAATCCTGAATTTTTTCGGGAAGGTTAATCTCTGAACTGATTTTGGTTGTTTTTGAAGTTCCGTCTGGATATTCCTCTAAAATTTCCTCATTCTGTACTCTTATAGAGGCAACTGGATTGCAACAAATGTAGGAGAAGCTATTTTTATTGGCGTGGTAGTCGCTACTTTCTAATAGTAGGCTATTTGGATACTTGTCCCTTACCTTTAAGTAAACGCTTACAGGAGTAATGGTATCTGCAAGGAGTTTTTTGTAATTGGTCTTTAATGTGTACATAATTTAAAGTATCTTGAAATAAAAAAAGGCTTGTCGTGAGACAAGCCTTTTTCTTATATTTTTATATAATGGCAATTTAGCTCACGAAGTTTGTACGTAAGTTAGACCACCACCAAGTATTTGCAATTCTGTTTTTCATTGCCTCAAATATAGCCATCAATTTTTAAATCACAAACAAATAATCAAAAAATAAATCCCGTAATCTTCAGGGAAGATTACGGGATTGAAATACAATGGTTGGAATTTTAGAATTTTAAATCCACAGCGATTTTAAATTCGTCATAAATAGTTTTATCTCCCAGATTATCAAAGAAACTTCCAGAGCCGTAACGTACATTGTATTTCGTACGATCGATAATAAGATTTGCATTGGCAGATTTCCCATTATAAACCATATCAAAAGTTACGGGATTGGTTATTCCTTTAATTGTAAGATCACCTACGATACCATAAGTATTACCAGATTTTTTGGATGCTGTGGTAATGATAAGTTTAGCTTCAGGATGATTGGCAACACCAAAAAAATCGTCTGATTTTAAGTGACCTTCCAATTTTCCTTTGCTTTCGCCTTCAAGATCGGTAGATTGAAGAGAAGTCATATCGATCACAAATTCTCCTCCTAAGATTTTCTCATCTTCTACATCTAAGTTTCCGGATTTCAAATCGATGGTCCCTTCGTGACTGCCAGTTACCTTTTCGCCTTTCCAGGTAATCTTACTTTCTTTTACATCAATTTTTTTAGCCATACTGGTAAAAGCAAGTGAAGCAATTACAACAACTGAAGCTAAAGCTCCTTTAATGATATTCTTTTTCATAGCAATTTTATTATTTGATTTTATATAAAGTGGAATAAATCCTGTGTTGATTTTCGTACTTTCGTCGCATGTTGATAGTCATCTTCTTCACTGCGATAACCAATACAAGCAATCACTGCAGTATGAAGCCCTTTTTCTTCTAAGCCAAGAATTTTATCGAAATCCTCTGCTGAAAATCCTTCCATTGGGCAAACATCTATTTTAAGATGTGCAGCTGTGTTTAGTAAAAAGCCCAATGCCAGGTAACTTTGTTTTTGAGCCCATTCGTTTTGCTGATCGGCTTCCATTTTTAAGGTTGTGTTTTTAATCATATCTGCCATACCTTGCAGATCTTCAACACTCATATTCCTGGTTTCTGCGATGTTTTTGATGTAGTCATCTACATAAGCTTCATCCAGTTTTTTATGGTTAGCAAATACGATAACCTGTGATGCGTCAGTAAGTTGTGTTTGATCCCACGCTGCAGATTTTAATTTTTCCCTAATCTCTGGGTTTTCTATAACAAAAATCTGATAGGGTTGTAAACCATAAGAAGAAGCAGATAATTGCACTCCTTCCAAAAGTGCTTCTAGATCTTCTTGATCGATTTTTTTAGAGGCATCAAACTTTTTAGTGGCGTACCTCCATTTTAGATTTTTAATAACTGAACTCATAATTTTTTTCGGTTTTATTGGTATTATATTATTACACGCTTTAGCTTGTCGTGAAATTGTAAAAAGTTTTTCCAGTCCTATCTGGGAATCTTTTCCCGCAGCTCTTTATTTAATTTCTAACTTTTTCAAGTAGCTGGTTTAATGTTAATAATTCTTCTTTCGTAATAGAGTTAGAGAAATTATCTTCCAGATGGTCTATTATTGGGTCTAGGATCTCTAATAGTTTTAAGCCTTCTTTAGTGATAATGATTTCAATTTTTCGGCGGTTTTCTTTACAAACAAATCGTTCAACAAGATTCTTATGGATAAGTTTATCTACCAGTCTGGTGGTGTTACTCATTTTATTTACCATTCGCTCCTGTATAGTACTAAGATTTGCGGGAGTTCCTTTTTGTCCCCGTAAAATGCGTAAAACATTAAATTGTTGTATAGAAATTTCATGGGGTTTAAGTGACTCGTTCATCATTGTGGTTGCTTTGTCGGCACAAAGCATGATATTAATAACCAGTTTCTTGGTGTCTTTAAGATGATCTGTTTTTAAAATCTCTTCAGTCTTCATTGTCTCTACAACATTTGTATATACAAATATAGGTATTTTTTAAGTGTGATATATTAAAGAAAGGTTAAAAAAATACAGTTGTTTGATGGGCACAGGAATGCAGTTAATTTAGATAATGTATATTTACATTGCTTAATATAAAATGTACATATAATGAAAGAACTTGAACAGGAAGAATGGAGAGAACAGCTTGGTAAAGATGCTAACGCGGCTATTCTTGATGTTAGAACTGAAGAAGAAGTTGAAGAGGGATACATCCCAAATTCTAAGAATATTGATATTTATAAGGGGCAGGGGTTTATTGATGAGGTAGAGCAACTTGATAAAGATAAGAACTATTATATTTATTGCAGATCTGGTAAAAGAAGTGCGCAAGCCTGTTCGATCCTTGACCAGCTAGGCTTTTCTAATACTTACAATTTAAAAGGAGGCTTTATGGAATGGGAAGGCGAAACGGCAGAAGACTAATGAGAAAATACCTTTTATTATTTACAATTTTGCTCTTATGTTCACAAGGCTGTAAGGAAGTTGAAGCCAGTGAAATTGAAATGATTTCTCCTGAAGAAATGCTGGATCGTATGAAGAAAGATGAAATTCAGGTTTTAGATGTGCGTTCAGCTCAAGAATTTGATGATGCTCATATATTTAAAGCTAAGAATATCATTTTGAGTGAAAACAATGATAATTCTCTCTTTTTTGATACACTGGCGAAAGATAAGCCGGTGGTGATTTATGGTAAAAATAAGAAAAATACGAAAAAGGCGATTGAAATTCTTAAAGATGATGGGTTTGAGGAGGTATACGAACTGGAAGGAGGAATTGAAAATTGGATATTAGTAGGAGGTAAAGTTTACTAATTCTTAATATTTATTTGGACTGCCAGCGTGACGCGTATCTCGCTTTTTCTAAATATCGATAAAAAAAAGAACTGTCTAAAGTGGAATCTTAGACAGTTCTTTTTTTATTATTTTCTTTTTGAAATTCCTGAAAGCAATTTTAGCTTTCTAACTTTTTTAGACCGTTTTCTGCACTACTTCAAATACACGTTGACCGTCACATTTTAGGGTTTTAGAAGGATATTTTAGTAACAATGCATAATCATGAGTAGCCATTAAGATAGTATTCCCGTTACGGCTAATTTCCTGTAATACTTCCATCACTTCTACCGAGGTTTGCGGATCCAGGTTTCCGGTAGGCTCATCGGCAAGGATTAATTCAGGATCGTTTAAAAGTGCGCGGGCAATCGCTACACGTTGTTGCTCTCCTCCTGAAAGTTGGTATGGAAATTTAAAACCTTTGGTTTTCATCCCTACTTTTTCTAAAACAAGATCAATTTTTTGATCCATATTGTTTTTGTCTTTCCAGCCTGTTGCTTTTAATACGAAAAGTAGGTTGTCTTTAATATTACGGTCAGTCAACAACTTAAAATCCTGAAACACGATGCCCAGTTTTCTACGTAAATAAGGAATATCTTTTTCCTTTAATTTTCTAAGATTAAAATCGACTATGGAGCCTTCACCTTCGGTTAAAGGAAGATCGCCATAAAGCGTTTTCATAAAACTACTTTTTCCAGTACCGGTTTTTCCTATAAGGTAAACAAAGTCACCTTTATTCACCGTAACATCAACTTCAGAAAGTATAAGGTTTTCACGCTGGTAAATTGCAGCATTTTTAAGTTCAAGAACAACATTGGCCATAAATCAGAATTCTTTTCAGTATAAAAACTTTTAAAGGTTATTGCCCAAGACCTGTGCTTGGATATTTCTTTTAAGCACCCTAAAAACTGAAGCCAAAATTATACAATTTAAGTTTCAATTTTTAGAAGAATCAGATAACACTTCAAGCTATAAAACTAAGGCTAAATATACATTTTTAGTACACTGCAAAAGCACTTTTTTCTACATTAACATAATTATAGTGTTTAAATCGCGTTTAGAATTAAAGCATTAAATTATCTTTGATTACCAAACCTAAAAAACTATAAATGACAACCGGCAAACCTTACCTAATTGTTGTTTTTTTATTGGTGGCAAGTATTGGATTTTCCCAGCAGTCTGCCATTTATACCAATGATCTTGTAAAATTTAATAAAGCCTTAGAATTGTATAATAATGAGCAATATCTGGCTGCACAAAAACTTTTTGCAGATGTTAAAGAACAAGCAACAGACGAGAAAATTAAAGGCGATTGTGCTTACTATGTAGCCAATGCCGCAGTGAGATTAAACCAACCAGGGGCAGATGAGCTTATGGAGCGTTTTGTTTCCCGATATCCAACCAGCACTAAAACAAACTCTGCTTACCACGATGTAGCCACTTACTATTTTAATACCGGTAAATATCCACAGGCACGTAAATGGTATGATATGGTCGATGAAAAAAGTATGAGCCGTGCCGATCTAGAGAAATATTACTTTAATAAAGGATATGTTTATTTTCAGACTAATGATTTAGAACAGGCGAAAAATTATTTTAACCGGGTTGTAGATTCTGAGCAGTATGGGGCCCAGGCGAAATATTATATTGGTTATATGGCTTACGAATCAGACGATTATGACCAGGCAAACCAGTACTTTGATGAAGTAAAAGGGGACGAGCGTTACGGCAAAGAACTTTCGTACTATCAGGCCGATATGAATTTTAAGCTTGGGAATTTTGAAAAAGCCATTCAGCTTGGTAAAGAGCAGTTACCAAAATCGAACGTGGTAGAAAAATCACAGCTGAATAAGATTATAGGAGAAAGCTATTTTAATTTAAAGCAATACGATCAGGCTATTCCTTACTTAAAAGAATACCAGGGTGTAAGAAGAAAATGGAATAATACCGATTATTACCAGTTAGGCTACGCTTATTATAAGCAAGGGGATTACGCAAATGCGATTTCAGAATTCAATAAAATTATTGATGGTAAAAACGCGATTGCTCAAAACGCCTACTATCATTTGGCACAATCGTATCTGGAATCGGGACAAAAGCAGCAGGCATTAAACGCATTTAAAAATGCCAGTGAAATGGATTTTGATACGAAGATCAAAGAAGATGCAATGCTGAATTACGCAAAGCTTGGTTACGAAATTGGGAATAGTTATGAGAGCCCTTCTAAAGTATTGATTACATTCCTGGAAACCTATCCAAATTCGCCAAATAAGGCTGAAGCTGAGGAATTATTAATCAATTCTTTTATCACTTCGGGAAATTTTGAAGAAGCGATGAACCTTTTAGAAAGCAATAGAAATTTTGCTGATAAAGTGGCTTATCAAAAAGTAGCGTATTATTATGGACTTCAGCTTTACGAAGAAGGCGATTATTATGAAGCGATCAAGAATTTTGAGAAAGCCTTAAAAGAACCTCGTGATCCAAAAATTACCGCAAAAGCGACCTATTGGAAAGCTGAAAGTGAATTTAATGTGAACAGAATTGACGATGCGATTATAGGCTATAAAGAATTTGGAGGAATGACAGCTGCTGCCGGAACCGATGAAAAAATAGATTTAGATTATAATATTGGATACGCATATTTTAAGAAAAACGAGTATGATCGCGCTATCGAATATTTTAAAAGATATGCTGAAAATAGCCAGCATGACGCAGCTAAAAGAAACGATGCTTATTTGAGGCTAGGCGATAGTTACTTTGTAAATAGCCAGTATTGGCCGGCAATGGAATCGTATAATGCAGCTATCGCAAACGGAGTTGGTAATGCCGATTACGCGGCTTTCCAAAAAGCTATTAGTTATGGTTTTGTAGATCGAAATGAACGTAAGATCGAGGATCTTTCAGGATTCAATAGTAAATATCCCCGATCAGCTTTTCGTGACGATGCATTATATGAATTAGGAAATACCTATGTGGCGACCAATAACACCTCACAGGCGATTTCAACCTACGATCGTTTAATTAGAGAAGTGCCAGGAAGTGCTTTGGTTCCTAAAGCAATGTTGAGACAGGGATTAATTTATTATAATTCCAATCAGGGAGAAAAAGCGCTTAGTAAGTTTAAAAAAGTAGTAAACGATTATCCAAATACCCCTGAAGCGATGGAAGCGGTTTCTACAGCTCGTAATGTGTATGTAGACTTAGGTAGGACAGATGAATATGCGGGTTGGGTTAAGAATATTGATTTTGTTGAGGTTAGTGATGCCGATTTAGATAACACTACTTACGAAGCTGCCGAAAATCAATATTTGGCAAATAATACCTCGCAGGCAAAATCGAATTTCGAGAAATATTTAAAAAGTTTTCCTAACGGAATTCATGCTATTAACGCAAATTTCTATCTAGCGCAATTACAATATCGCGATGGTGATAAAGAAGGATCTGTTCCACATTATAAGTATGTTATCGCTAAACCAAATAATGAGTTTACCGAACAGGCCTTAGCAAGACTTTCTCAAATTTATCTTGAAAAATCACAATATCAGGAAGCATTACCATTGTTGCAGCGTTTAGAGCAGGTAGCCGGTGATACTCAAAATAAGATTTATGCACAGTCTAACCTGATGAAATCTTACGATGAGATGAATCAGCCGGGACAGGCAGCAGCTTATGCAGATAAAGTTTTGGCGAATCCAGAAGCCGATAAACAGGCAAGAACCGATGCGCAATTAATAGTGGCAAGATCGGCTATAAAATCGGGTAACGAAGCAAAAGCAAAAACAGCTTATGCGGAAGTTCAAAAAACGGCGACTGGCGAATTAGCTGCTGAAGCACTGTATTATGATGCTTATTTTAAAAATAAAAGTAATAATTATGAAGCTTCGAATGCGGCGGTACAGGTATTAGCCAAAGATTTTTCAGGATATAAAAAATGGGGGGCTAAGGGATTGGTGCTTATGGCTAAAAACTTCTATAAACTAGGGGATGCTTACCAGGCCACTTATGTTTTGGATAATGTGATTAAGAATTTTAGTAAATATCCAGATGTGGTTCAGGAAGCCCAACAGGAGCTTTCCAGAATAAAAGCCGAAGAAGCAAAAACCAATTCTTCCGTACAAACCGGAAATAATTAAATCCTTAAAAGGATTAGATCAACCTAACAACAATTTAAGAAATTATATATGAAATTTGTTTCAGTAAAGAGGAGCTTGTTTTTATGTCTATTTTTAGTAAGTGGTTTTGCTTTTGCACAAGACCCAATAGATAGTGAAACAGTTACGGTGGTAAAACCTTATTCGCCATCGGTACGAGAGGCTTCTAAAATAAAAGCGGTACCAGGGAAAGCAGATTCGGTAAGTACTACAAAAAAGTCGGTAAAATATACTATTTTCTCGGTTCCGGTAGCTTCAACCTTTACTCCGGTAAAAGGAAGGGCCACCAGGGTAGAACGTGTTCGTCCTCCTAAAGCTTACGATAATTATGCAACTTTAGGATTAGGAAATTATACCAATGTCTTAGCCGAATTTTATAGTAATATCGAAGTAAACCGCGATCAGAACTTTGGAGTTTATTTGCTACATAATTCTTCTCAGGGAGGGATAGATGGTGTTTTATTGGATAATAAATTCTACGACACATCGCTTAATCTTAATTATGGAAGTAAAGACCGTGATTATTCCTGGAATACTGAGCTTGGTGTGCAACATCAGTTATTTAATTGGTACGGTATTTCTGAAAACGTTCCAATGACTGATGCTGAAATTCTTACTACGGTAGATCCGCAGCAAAATTATTATTCGGTTTTTGGAGGTGGAAATATCGAGCTGTATGATTCTTTCTTTAAAACTGCCGATCTTGAAATTAGACAAACAGGTGATGCTTTTGGAACTTCAGAGCAAAAAGTAGATTTAAACAGTACGTTAGAATTTAATATTGCAGACGAATTAATTACAACAGATGTTCAGGCCAATTTTGTAAATGGCTCGATGGATAGGATTTATGCCGAAAATGTTGAAAATAAATACACATTTTTAAATGTGGGAGTGACTCCAAGTTTATTAATTCTAAGAAATAATTTAACCCTTAATATAGGGGCTGCATTTTTCTATGGTTTAGATACAGAAAATAGCGATAGTAACTTCTACTTATATCCAAAAGTTACCGCCAGTTATAAGTTAGCCGGTGATTATTTTACGCCTTATGCTGGTTTGGAAGGGGGGCTTAAGCAAAATTCCTACTACGATTTTGTGCAGCAGAACCCTTATATTTCACCAACTATTATGGTAGCACCCACAGATAATTTATATAATTTTTATTTAGGTGCAAAAGGAAAATTGACCAACACTGTTTCTTATAATTTTAGAGGAGGCTACAATGCGGAGGATGTAAAGCCCCTTTTTGTAAGAAATGTTTATAACCCGGAAATTAGGGAAGGCTACGCTTACGGAAACTCTTTTGGGGTAGTTTACGATAACGTAAAAACACTCTCGTTTTTCGCGAATATTAGTGTAGATGTAAATGATAATTTTAGGTTAGGAATTACCGGAGAATTTTTTGATTATGATACTGATCGTGAACAGGAAGCGTGGAATTTACCAAATTATACTGCCGAGCTCACCGCAGATTATCAAATTACCGAAAAATGGTACGCTGGTGCTAACCTGTTTTTAGTAGGAGAGCGGGAAGCGATGGAAATTGTGGATAGTCGTCCTGTAGATGGCGGTATAGAGAGAGCATTTATTACTTTAGATAGTTATTTTGATGCGAATGCTCATGTAGGTTATCGCTTTAACGATCAACTTTCAGCGTTTGTGAAAGGTAGCAACCTTTTAAATAACGATTATCAGCGCTGGAGCGATTTCCAGGTACAGGGAATCCAGGTTTTAGGGGGCGTAACCTATAAATTCGATTATAATTAAGAACTTTTAAATATATAACTACGAAAGGCGACCAGATCATCTGGTCGCCTTTTTGTTTTATTAAACTGTAAATATCTGTTTTAATTCTTACAAGCAATTTAAAAACTTCTTAGTTTTGTCTCACAAAATTGATAACAATAAGAAAACATAGGATCAAGAAAATTAATAATCTTTGTATGTTAATTTGCATCCAAATTTGTCAATAATCTAAGCGTAATTAATGGCTAAAAAATTTAAACGTATTAACCGGGATCGTCCTTATTTAAATATCCTGGATTTTCTTGTAAAAGAAAGAACCTTCCTGGGCATCATCATGGTTGGTATTATCGTTGCCGGTATCTCTACCGGGTATGGTAGGGCCGCAATGTGGGTGGGATTCTTTTTTGCTGCTTATGCTACTGTAGCTAATGATAGTATCCAGTCTTTAGGAACTTTTATTGAAAGTAATAAAGCTAGAAAATGGTGGATATTATGGCTTTTTGTAGGATCGATTTTCCTGGTCACAGTTACGTGGAGTTTCCTTCATTACGATGGAGATGTGACCTATCAACGACTTTTAAACCCCGATGGGACGTCAGATTATCCACATCCCGAGAAGTTTAGTTTCTTCCAGATCATAGCTCCTTTAGTGTTGTTAATTCTTACCAGAATGAGAATGCCGGTATCGACGACATTTCTTATTTTAAGTGTTTTTAGTGCGGATACCTCTGGAATCACTTCAGTAGTTGGTAAGAGTTTGTCGGGTTATGTAATGGCTTTTGTATTATCCTTTGCAGTATGGTATTTATCATATAATGCCATAAGAAAGTTTTTTAAAAGTCGTAAAGCGCATACCGGTTGGATGGCGGTACAATGGATTGTGAGTGGTTCACTTTGGGCGGTTTGGGTAATGCAGGATGGGGCAAACATCGCTGTTTTCTTACCCAGACATCAAAGTCTGTTTCAGTTTATCATATTTGCGGTAACCATCTTTTTAGGGCTAGGATTGCTATTCTATTTACGAGGCGATCGTATTCAGGAAGTGGTAAGTGAAAAATCACGAATTTCAGATATACGTGCAGCAACGCTGGTGGATTTAACTTACGTTTTATTATTAATCTACAAGCTGTTTATTAGTACTGTACCTATGAGTACCACCTGGGTTTTCCTTGGAGTTATCGGGGGGCGTGAGATTGCTATAAGTTTGGCCCGTAAGAAAAAAGGTAAAAAACATCGAAAGAAAGCCTTTAAATTAATTGCCAGAGACTTTATTTACGCTTTTTTAGGACTCATTATTTCTGTTGCCCTTGCGGCGGCGGCAAATAAAAGTATTCGTGATGCAATTTTTGCAAGTATTAGCGTATAATTCTGGGAGCATTTCTTCAGAACCATATAATTTCATTCAAATGCACCTTAGATAAGGTGCATTTTTTATTTTTACAACTTATCTTAAAAAGTGAACTATGCGTAATATTTTTACAATTTTATTTGTATCGGTTATTTTGTGTTCTTGCGATTCTAAGCAGAAAGTAGATCTCATTGTAACCAATGCGAAGATTTATACGGTAGATGAAGATTTTTCTATGGCCGAAGCTTTTGCGGTAAAAGACGGAAAATTTGAAGCAATTGGGACAGCTTCAGAAATTACGTCGATTTATGAAGCAAATAAAACCATAGATGCCCACGGTAAAGCAGTCTATCCAGGTTTTATTGATGCTCATGCGCATTTTTATCGTTTAGGCCTTCAGCAGCAAATGGTAAATCTAGTCGGCACAAAAAGCTATGAAGAAGTAGTAGCAAGAATCGTTGAATTTCAACAAAAAAATAATAAGTCCTTTATCACAGGGGGTGGTTGGGATCAAAATGATTGGGAAAATAAAGAGTTTCCAGCCAAAGACACCTTAGATCGTTTATTTCCGGATACGCCAATTGCTTTAAGCCGAATTGATGGTCATGCCTTACTGGTAAATCAAGCTGCGTTGGATAAGGCAGGGGTTACTACAGAAACTACTTTTGAAGGTGGTGATATCGAGCAGAAAAATGGGGAGTTAACCGGTATCCTGGTCGATAATCCTATGCAATTAATTTTTGATGCGCAACCAAAACCAACCGAAGACGAAATGGCTGAAGCCTTGATGACTGCTCAAAAAATGTGTTTTGAGTATGGTTTGACTACCGTGGTAGATGCCGGTATCGATCGTAAAGTGATCGAACTTATGGACAGTTTACAACAGCATCGGGATTTTAAAATGAGAATCTATGCAATGATTAGCAATACCGAAGAAAACCTTAATTATTATCTTGATAAGGAACCTTATAAAACTGAGCACTTAAATGTACGATCGGTAAAATTTTACGGTGATGGCGCTTTAGGTTCTCGAGGAGCCGCTTTAAAAGAGGAATATAGTGACCGTCACGGTCATTTTGGGGCCTTGCTTTCTCCTATAGAGACTTTTAAAGAGGTAGCGGCTAGAGTTGCAAAATCAAAATATCAGTTAAATACGCATGCTATTGGGGATTCAGCTAATTATGTGGTGCTAACAACTTATGATTCTTTGCTGAAAAATGATCCTGACCGCAGATGGCGGGTAGAACATGCTCAGATTATTGATGAAGAGGATTTTAAATACTTCAGTAAAAATATAATTCCTTCTGTCCAACCTACACATGCTACAAGTGATATGTACTGGGCAGAGGATCGTTTGGGTGAAGAACGGTTACAAGAAGGCGCTTATGCATATAAAAAATTATTGGACCAGGCAGGATTGGTTGCTTTAGGTACTGATTTTCCGGTAGAGCAAGTAAGTACGTTCTTAACCTTTTATGCGGCAGTAGCAAGAAAGGACACTGAAAACTATCCTGAAGGCGGCTTTATGAAAGAGGAAGCTTTAACTCGTGAAGAAACCTTAAAAGGAATGACCATTTGGGCGGCTTATGCGAACTTTGAAGAAGATGAAAAGGGAAGTATCGAAAAAGGTAAATTTGCCGACTTTATCCTATTGGAAAAGGATATTATGGAGGTAGACGAAAGCGAAATTCCTAATCTAAAAGTAGTGGAAACTTACGTTGGGGGAGAAAAAGTGTTTTAAAAAACAGAAAAGAGTATCTTTGCTAAAATTAAAAACTAAAAAATGGATAACGGAATATATGCTAAGTTTCACACCACGAAAGGTGAAATTTTAGTAGCATTAGAATATGAAAAGGCTCCGGGAACAGTAGGAAATTTTGTTGGGCTTGCTGAAGGAAATTTAGAAAACGAAGCAAAATCACAGGGAACGCCTTATTACGACGGATTAAAATTTCATCGGGTAATTCCAGATTTTATGGTTCAGGGTGGTGATCCTCAGGGGACTGGGTCTGGTGGTCCAGGTTATAAATTTGATGACGAAATTCATCCAGATCTTAAGCACGATGCTCCAGGTAAATTATCGATGGCCAATGCAGGTCCTGGTACTAACGGTAGTCAGTTTTTTATTACTCACGTAGAGACACCATGGTTAGACGGGAAGCATACGGTATTTGGAAGTGTGGTTGAAGGTCAGGATGTTGTAGATAGCATCGCTCAGGGTGATAAAATCGAAAAGTTAGAAATTATCCGTGAAGGGGAAGAAGCTAAAAATTGGAATGCAGTAGAAACGTTCCGTCAGTTTAATGGTGCTAAAGCAGAGCGTGAAGCTGCTGCCCTAAAGCAACAGGAAGAACTTCTTGGTAAATTAGCACAGGGTTTTGAAAAAACCGATAGTGGTTTACGCTATAAAATTGAGAAAGAAGGAGACGGTAAACAAGCCGAAAAAGGAAAAACGGTTGCTGTACACTACAAAGGTCGCTTGGCCGATGGTACTGTTTTTGATTCTTCCTATAAAAGAAATCAGCCTATAGAGTTTCCTATTGGTGTAGGACATGTAATTGCTGGTTGGGACGAAGGTATTTTAAAACTAAAAGTTGGTGACCAGGCAAGATTTGTGATCCCTTCTCATCTTGGATATGGTGAGCGTGGTGCAGGTGGTGTAATCCCACCAAACGCAACATTGATTTTTGATGTAGAATTAATGGATGTAAAATAATACAGAATAATTATAAAAAAAGCTGCTCGACTGAGCAGCTTTTTTTATTGGTACCCCCAAAGGGCGTAATAGCCGTCCCGATAGCAATCGGGATGCTTTGGAATTGAGATTTTGTCTCTATCGAATGCCTTGTGGGCTTGCCCAAAGGTAATTTACGATTGTTTTTTAAGAAATTAGTCCAAATTGGGTTGTGGGGTCATTCTCAAATATGGTTTCACTTCTTTATATCCTTTAGGGAATAGACCTTTAGCATCTTCGTTAGAAACCGCAGGACTAATAACTACTTCTTCACCATGTTTCCAGTTTGCCGGAGTCGCTACTTTATGATACGCCGTTAATTGTAAAGAATCGATAACACGAAGAATTTCTTCAAAATTCCTACCGGTACTTGGTGGATAGGTTAATGTTAACTTTACTTTCTTATCAGGACTAATAATAAATACCGATCTTACCGTCGCTTTATTATCTTCATTTGGATGGATCATGTCGTAAAGATTCGAAACATTTTTATCCTCATCAGCGATAATGGGATAGTTAAGTTTTACTTTCTGAGTTTCCTCAATGTCTTTTACCCAACCTTTGTGAGATTCCAGATCGTCGATACTTAAAGCGATTACTTTAGTGTTACGCTTATCAAATTCTGGTTTGTAATTGGCTACAGTTCCTAATTCCGTAGTACAAACCGGCGTATAATCTGATGGGTGAGAGAATAATATTCCCCAACTATCGCCAAGATAATCGTAAAAATTTATTTTTCCTTCTGTAGTTTCAGCATCAAAATTTGGTGCAGTATCTCCTAATCTTATAGTACTCATAGTCTGATCTTTTTAAATTGTATTCAAAATTAAAGAAAATCAAATCAAATAACCTATTAAATCTATAGGATAATTGTGTTTTGTGAAAAGTTTAACCCGATATTTCTTTTTCTGGAGAAATAAGAGGTTATTTCATATAATTTAAGCAGTTGGCACTAAGCCTGTTTCCATTTAATATTGCAGCCAATACTCGGTTTTTGATCTTCCGCAACTTTTTCTCCGGCAAGAATAGCATCCATGGCATTTCTAAGATCTTTTCCGGTAACCGGTTTTTCGTTTCCGGGACGAGAATCGTCTAGCTGACCGCGATAAGCGAGTTCTAAATTTTCATCAAAAAGAAAAAAGTCTGGCGTGCAGGCAGCATCATAAGCTTTTGCAACACTTTGGTCTTCATCGTATAAATAAGGGAAAGTATATCCTTCTTTTTGAGCAGCTTTTTTCATTAATTTCGGGCTGTCGTCAGGATAATTTTCAACGTCATTGCTGGAAACTGCCACTATCCCAAATCCTTTAGCCTGATATTCTTCGCCTAGTTTGGCGATTTCTGAATTTACATGCTTTACGAATGGACAATGGTTGCAAATAAACATAATTAATATTCCTTTTGGTCCTTTTAGTGCTTCAAGATCAAAGGTTTTATCGGTTACTGTATCGTATAATTCAAACTCTGGAGCTTTAGTGCCCAAAGCCAACATATTTGATGGAGTACGTGCCATAATTTTTTACTATAAATTTACAATTTTGTACTCTAGAATATCTAAATTTCCGTAGAAATACAAATGCTATGGAAATAAGTTGGAAAGACTTTGAAAAAATTGAAATGCGGGTAGGAACAATCATCGAGGCCAAGCAGTTCCCAGAAGCCAGGAAGCCCGCGTACAAATTAAAAATTGATTTTGGAAAACATATAGGTTTTAGAAAGACCTCTGCACAAATTACCAGAAACTACGAGCCTCAGGATCTCGTAGGGAAACAGGTTATTGCGGTAATTAATTTCCCAGATAAGCAAATCGCTAATTTTATGAGTGAATGCCTGGTTTTGGGAGCAGTAGGAGATCATAACGATATTGTCCTTATTGAGCCTGGTTTAGAGGTTGAAAATGGCATAAGAATTGGTTAGGGTACACTAATGATGATTGCAATAATGCTTAAATTTTGAAGTGATTTTTTCAATTCAAAATTATCGATCTCTTTTCTGCTGATCTTCTAATAATTTTCTGATATCTTTTTTGTTTCCGTAGATCACCATGATATCGCCTTTGTATAGTTTGGTACCTGCGGAAGCAACGCCTTTAATATTGGTTATTTTTTTTGCGCACCCAAGATCGTTTTTACCTTCAGTGACTTTCATTGTAGTCAAAATAATAAGGTCATAATCTTCTCTAAAGCGTATTTCCTGTAAGGTTTTATCGTGGTATTGATCCGGTACCTGCACTTCAACAATACTATAATCCTCATTGAGTTCAAAGCTATCTACCACTCCGCGCATATTCAGTTTTTTGGCCCAGCGCTCGGCGGTTTCTTCTTCAGGATGAATAATCTCATCTACGCCCATAGCTTCTAATACCATTTCCTGCAATCCCTGTTGTGCACGGCTAATAAGTCGCTTTACATTTAACTTTTTCATCAAAGCTGTGGTCATCACATTGGCGCCCTGATTTTCTCCAATGGCTACCACTACAACATCGGTATCCCTAAGAGGCAGGTTAGATACAGCAGCCGATTCTGTTGCATCAAGATTAATCGCATGTGTGATTTTATCTTTTATGGATTCGATACGATCCATACGAATATCTACACCAATAACTTCATTGTTAAGTGCAGTAAGCTTTTGGGCTAATGAAGAACCAAAGTTTCCTAATCCAATAATGATATATTTCATAATGCTATTAGTTAATTAAAACTTCCTCTGTAGGGTATTTATAATTTAAATGTTTTACATCAGCCAAAAATGCGGCCATAATAGTAAGCATGCTTACTCTACCGGCAAACATGGTCATGATAATTACAATTTTTGAGGCACCGGAAAAATTTGCAGTAATCCCTAAGCTTAATCCTACGGTACTGTAAGCAGAAATAGATTCGAAGGCCACATCAAGTAAGTGCATATCGGGATCAAAATAAGAGATCATTAAAATCGATAATCCTACAAAAAGTATAGATAAGGTCATGATCGCAAAAGCTCTTCTTAAAGAGTTATTTGCAATTTCCCGGTTATAAACTTCTACACGGTCTTTACCTTTTGCCAGACTTAAAAAATTAAGCGTAGCAATAGCTATCGTGCTTGTTTTAATACCACCACCTGTAGATCCAGGGGAAGCACCAATCCACATTAAAAACATAATCACCATGATGGTAGAGAAATGCAATGCCCCCATATCGACCGAGTTAAACCCGGCAGTTCTAGGAGTCGAGGAACCAAAGAAAGAAGCAGCCAGTTTTCCAAGGAAATTATAATCTTTTAGGGTATTGTTGTATTCAAAGAACATAAAGAAAACCGTACCGCCCACGAGTAATATCGCTGTGGTGACCAGTACAATTCTGGAATTCAAATTCAAAACCCATGGCATATGAACCGGCTGGTCTGGTCTTTTAAACCGTAAAAAATTCTTTTTGATAAAATACTTTCCATACTTATATATGTTAAGTACAATAGGAAATCCTAAACCTCCCAGAATGAACAGTACTGATAAAATGATATGCAATGGAAAATTAAATCGATATTCCGGTTGGTATAGACTATATTCTAAAGTAGAAAAACCGGCATTACAAAACCCTGAAATGGTGTGAAAAACCGAAAAGAAAATACGATCACCAACAGTTTCGAATAATTGAGGATCTAAGCTCATATAAATTAATAAACCTCCTATAAATTCAAATACAAAAGTGATAAATAAAATCTTTTTTAATGCCGAAAAAACTTCGCCCAGTGTCTCTGAATCTGTGACGTTTTTCATCATTAACTGATTCTCATACGAGGTGCTACCACGGAAAAAATAACTAAAGTAACTGGCAAAAGTCATGATTCCCAATCCCCCTAGCTGAATTAAAACCAAAATGATACTTTGTCCAAAAGTTGTAAAATAGCTACCTGTATCGACCACAATAAGTCCGGTGACACAAACTGCGCTGGTAGAGGTGAATAAAGCATCTAAAAACGAAATGCCGTTGTGAGTAGCTTTAGGAAGCATAAGGCATAGTGTCCCTATTATTATGAGTATTAAAAAACTAATAATAAACAGTTGTGCCGGATTGATAATTTCTCGATCGATCTTTAATTCGAACCTGGATAATTCCCGGATAAAATAAATAACGATAGCCAGGTAGATCCAGCCCATTTTATTGAAAAATTCGAAAAATACAAGATTCTCTCTAATAGCATCAACCTGTGCAAGAGCGAGGAGGCCAAATAGCGAGAAAATGATAGTATCGAAAAACCTAACCTTGTTAGGGAAACGATCATTGGCGATAAAATAACGTAAAGCAATAGAAGGAATTCCAACGAGAAGGGTAATAAAATAAAAGGTTCTTATTTCGATTTCAACAAATTTCTCATGAGAAAAGCCTAAATCAAAAATTATTGCTATTACCGCAAAGAAACTTAGCCAAAAAGAAAACCTTCTTAGGTACTCTAAAATTTTATATTTACTCATACACTACTGAAATTGTAGTAAAATTCAGTTTAGTTGGGTGCAAATCGAAGTACGCACGCGCTAAAATATAGCGCAAGATAAATAGAAAAGGATAGACTTTAAGAAAGATTGTTTTAAATAAAACCCAAAATTTACTCGATAAGCGAAAGCTTAAG
>Ga0098065_1000371_pt1 | contig 21861 bp, 21 predicted proteins | sample 25_taG_FD_75062 | JGI IMG/M metagenome (GOLD analysis project Ga0098065, IMG submission 75062) | Marine viral communities from Cariaco Basin, Caribbean Sea - 25_WHOI_OMZ | ecosystem: Environmental > Aquatic > Marine > Oceanic | place: Caribbean Sea: Cariaco Basin | collected 2014-11-08 | reverse complement strand
TTTGTAGCGTATATTTTTTCTTGGTTTTAGCATCAAATTCAGGAATTAAAACAGGTCGTTCATCGGTATACACTACAGGATCATAAAGTCCTAAGGGTTCGAACGGGTCCCAAAATAAGATTCCTTCTAAAAAATCTACAGCCGGTTGGGCGCGGCTATTTACTTTTTCGGTAATAGATGAAGCTTTAATTTTAAAACTCTTTTTGACCTTCTCACCGTTAGCATCGGTCACTGTTACCTGGTGCGTTAAGCCTTCTATAAAACCTGTAGCTTTTTTAGCATCCAAAGGTGTTTCTTTTTGGCTCCATTTATATTGATAGGGCGGGGTTCCTCCTTTAACCTTCACTATTGCTTCAGCATCGTTAATCTCCTGAGAAGGATTATTCGTGGCCACCGAAACCTGAAAATCAGCTTCGTTTTGTGCTAATAATGAAGTAAAAAAGCATTGGATTAATAAAAAACAAACAATGTAGTTTCTTCGCATAAATAATTAGATTAAATTATAATTCAGTCGTTATTTAAATTATTTTCTTTAGCAAGAATCTTCGGTAAGGTATAACTGCAACAGTATTTATTCTCTATAAGAATCCCTGTTTTTTCATCCACTCATCATTAAACATTTTTCCCACATACCGGCTACCATGATCGTGAAATAGTACCACCACAACATCATCTTTTTCAAAATGCTCTTTTAATTGTAAAAGTCCTTTTGCTGCGGCTCCGGCAGAATTACCTAAAAAAAAGCCCTCTTCTCTTGCCAGTTTTCGGGTGTAGATGGCAGCATCCTTATCGGTTACCTTGGTAAATCCATCGATTACACTAAAATCCACATTTTTAGGTATAATATCCTCCCCTATACCTTCGGTAACATAAGGATAAATTTCGTTTTCATCAAATTCGCCGGTTTCGTGATATTTTTTAAACACAGATCCATAAGTATCGATCCCCCAAACTTTGATCTTAGGATTTTGCTCTTTTAGATATTTTCCAACACCAGAAATAGTTCCTCCAGTACCAACACCAACGACAAAATGAGTGATTTTACCATCGGTTTGCTTCCAGATTTCCGGACCGGTGCTTTCGTAATGTGCCTTGGTATTGGCAAGATTATCATACTGGTTTACATACCAGGAGTTTGGTGTTTCTTCAGCCATTCTTTTAGCTACAGAATAATAACTTTGAGGATCGTCTGGAGCTACATCGGTTGGACAAACTACAACCTTACTCCCTACGGCTTTTAGAATATCCATTTTTTCCTTGCTTTGCTTATCAGACATTACACACACCATTTTATAACCTTTTACAATCGCGGCTAGTGCAAGTCCCATACCGGTATTACCGCTAGTCCCTTCAATAATAGTTCCGCCCGGTTGTATTAATCCTTTAGCCTCAGCTTCTTCAAGCATCTTTAAAGCCATACGATCTTTAACTGAATTACCGGGATTAAACGTTTCGTATTTAGCCAGGACAAGCGCATCAATTTCAGCGGTAAGTTTGTTCATTTTCACCAAAGGCGTATTCCCAATGGTTTCCAGGATATTCTCAGCGTAAGTCATGCAATTTTTTTTGGATTCACAATGTAGGGAATCCAAAAGGATAATTCTGTTTAAGAAAAATTAAAACTTGCCGTTAAATTTTAATAATTTTTTAGATTTGAATTCTGGAAAATGAATATACTTTTGCGCAAAAAAATCATGAGAAATTTTATTGCACAACAGGTTATCTTTCTTGGGATTACCTCCTTATTATTTAATATTTCCTGCCAGAACGAAAAGAAAGAAAGCAATCTGGATTCTCAAAGCGAATGGCAAGAAAAAAGTCCCAAACAAAAATGGGATTATACCGGCAATTATGAGGTAACTTTACCCTGCGCCGATTGTAAAGGAATCATCGTTAAACTGCAATTAAAAAAAGATAACTCTTATAGAATTGTACAAAATTACAACGAAAATGATAGCGTTGCAGGTGAAATTAAAACCGAAACCGGCCAATATCAATGGAGCGAAAATGATTCTTTGATTATCCTGAATAATCAGAAATTTAAAGTATCAGACAATGTTTTGTCCTGGAAAAATCCTGAAGTTGACAGAATCAAAAAAGATAGCACCAAAAGTTATACATTACGTAGAATATAAAAGGACTACATTTTCCAGCGCAACTCAATTCCCCCTATCCCGATTACTACGATAAAGTTTTCTAATGAAAAGAAATGATCAGACAGGTAGGGTAATAAAATTCTAAAATTTGATAAATTTTACTCGAATTTTATCGATTTTACTGGCGATATTTTAGCGATAATCATCGAAGGGATAAGCAACATTAGCATACACAGAATAAGCGTCCCGGCATTCACGGCCAAAATATAATCCCAACTTATATAAATAGGAACTTCGCTTACATAATAGGTCTCTGGATTTAAAGGAATTAATTTAAAATACTTCTGGATAAAAAGTAATCCCAAACCTATCACATTCCCCCAAAATAGGCCAAGCAAAATGAGGTAGCCCGCATTATACAAAAAGATCTTTCTAACCGACCAATCCTGGGTTCCCAATGCTTTAAAAATACCTATCATTTGCGTACGCTCTAAAATAAGTACTAGCAACGCAGTGATCATATTTATCCCGGCTACCAAAATCATAATGCCGATAATCAGGGCAATATTAAAATCGAAAAGGGAAAGCCATTCAAAAATATTATAATATTTCTGGCCAATATGCTGCGCGTCCAAAAACGACCCGGTGTTTAGATAAACCTCGTTCCATTTTTCATCCAGCTGATCAAAATCATTTATAAAAACTTCAAAATTACCAACCTCGTTGTCCTTCCAGCCATTTAACTTTTGGATATGTCGTAAATCGGCAATTAAATACAGTTCATCAAAATCCTGAAAACCTGAGTCATAAATTCCAACAATTTTAAATCCGCGCACAAAAGGGCGGTCCCTGCCTTCCCTAAGAAAATAAGTAGGCGCGCGATCCCCAACTTTTAAATGTAACCGGTTTGCAAGATATCTGGAAATTAAAACCTCATCATTAAGATTGGATGAATAATCGGGTAATTTTCCTGCAACTAAAAAATCTTTAAAAAAAGACCAATCATAATCGGTCCCTACTCCTTTTACAATTACTCCTTCAAAATCATCTGCAGTTCTAATGATTCCTGCTTTAGTAGCGGTACCCTGTATGTGCGTTATTCCAGAAACCGCATTAAAATCTGGATAAAAATCCTGGTCCTTAGAAACCGGCTCTAGCGTCACTTCACTGCTATTATTATCGTAATTGGTAATAATAATATGCCCGTTAAAAGCTGCTATTTTATCCCTGATTTTCTTTTGCAACCCCAAACCTGTAGCAAAAGATACCAGCATCATCACCACTCCGATTGCAATTGCAGCAATGGCAATTTTTATAATAGGCGAGGAAATACTACTTTTATCTTTATTGGCGCTTATTAAACGCTTAACTACAAATAATTCAAAATTCAAGAGCTACAATTATATGATTAACCGGTTATTCAAAAGTACATTTTTATTCACTCTTATCGTAATTCTTTCTTGCGGAAACGTAGAAGCCGATAAAAATAGAACTCAGTCATCTTCAACAAAAAATAAGAATGATATCAATTCTTCCGAAGAGATAATAGAGGATATTGTTGTAGGTGCTAATCAAACAGATTTATACATGCCATTGCTACACGGCAAAAAAGTTGGAGTAGTAGGAAATCAATCCTCCTTAATACTTAATAATAATAAAGAGTATGTGCATCTGGTCGATTCGCTTCTGGCACTCAATGTAGCGCTAAAAAAAGTTTTTGCACCTGAACATGGTTTTAGAGGAAAAGCCAATGCCGGTGAAAAAGTGGAAGACGGCAAAGATCCAAAAACAGGATTACCTGTAATTTCCCTATATGGAAATAATAAAAAACCTAAACCCGAACAATTAGAGGATATCGAGATATTGATTTTTGATCTTCAGGACGTCGGGGCTCGCTTTTACACCTATATTTCGTCGTTACATTATGTAATGGAAGCCTGTGCTGAAAATAATATTAAACTTTTGGTTTTTGACCGCCCAAACCCTAACGGCCATTATGTAGATGGACCGATTCTCGAAAAAGAATATCAAAGTTTTGTGGGAATGCATCCTATTCCCGTTGTACATGGTTTAACGATGGGAGAATACGCCAAAATGATCAATGGGGAAAACTGGTTAAAAAACGGTATTCATTGTAATCTGCAAGTAATTAAAATGAGTAATTACGATCACCAAAAAAAATATAGTTTACCGGTAAAACCTTCTCCTAATCTACCCAATGATAAATCTATAAACCTTTATCCTAGTCTTTGTTTTTTTGAAGGAACCAATGTTAACGCCGGTCGCGGTACCCATAAACAATTTCAGGTTTTTGGGTCCCCTTTTTTAAATGCTAAAGAGTTTTCGTATACGTATACGCCAATATCAATGGATGGCGCAAAAAGCCCTAAACACTTAGGCAAAAAATGTTTTGGTGAAGATCTTAGCGAAAGTACGTATTTAAATAAAATCAACTTAAAATGGCTTATAAAAGCATATAATAACACTGCAAATAAAGCCGAATTTTTCAATAGCTTTTTCACTAAACTTGCCGGTACAGAAAAACTACAAAAGCAAATAGAAAATGGCCTAAGCGAAGAAGAAATTAGATCAACCTGGAAAAGCGGATTAAAACAGTTTAAGATAAAACGAGAACAATATTTGCTATATCAATAAAAAGAAAACTATGGAAAATGAATGGTTGCAAAGATGGGAAGATCGTTTTCAAAAAGAGGAATACGCCTACGGAATTGAACCAAATAAGTTTCTAGCACAGCAACTTAACCACTTTAAACCGGGAAAAATACTTTTTGGGGCTGAAGGTGAAGGAAGAAACGCCGTTTATGCAGCTAAAGAGGGCTGGAATGTTTCAGCTTTCGACATTAGTACTGAAGGTAAAAATAAGGCCTTAAAATTAGCAAAATCAAATCAAGTTCATATTGATTATAGGGTTGGTCATCTCCCCGATTTAAAGTTTAAACCTAACCACTTTGATGTTATAGCATTAATCTACGCTCATTTTCCTGCCGAAATTCGTAAAAAATTCCATTCAATAGTAAGCACTCATCTTAAACCAGGTGGTCGTATTATTTTTGAAGCTTTTGGAGAACATCATTTAAAATATCGCAAAGAAAATCCTAATGTTGGTGGCCCTAAGGATCAGGCTTCTTTATTTTCTAAAAAGGAAGTACAGAAGGATTTCAAAGATTTTAAAGTGATTCTTTTAGAAGAAAAGCCTGTAGCACTTCAAGAAGGTTTATATCACAATGGCACCGGATCTGTACTCCGTTTTATCGCAGAAAAGTTATAGTTCAAAATTATCGAATTTAAACTTTTATCCGGCGTTTCATTTCTTCTACAATATTAAAAGCAGCAGGGCAAATAGCGGTATTTTTGATAGTAAGATTCGATATTTTATGAAAGTCTTTTCTATCTGTATGGGGATATTCCCGGCAGGCTTTTGGTCTCACATCGTAGATTAAGCAGTAGTTATCATTTCCTAAAAAAGTACAGGGAACATTTTGCAACACATAATCTTTATCTTCGTCTACTCTAAGATACTGATCGATAAATTGCTGTGGCTTCAGTTTTAAAAATTTACTAATACGTTCTATATCTTTATTTGTAAACAGCGGCCCCGTAGTTTTACAGCAATTTGCACAGTCCAAACAATTGGTTCTGGCAAACTCTTCCTCATGCATTTGTTGCATTTTAACGTCTAAATCTTTTGGTGGTCGTTTCTTTAGCTTAGAAAAAAACTTTTTATTTTCCTTCTGCTTATCTTTGGCCTTTCCCGGCAGCTCTTTTAAAATTTCCTGCATGCCGCAAAGATAATAAGATTATGAAGGAAAAAGATATCTTCGGAATGGCGATGAAGGCCTATTATTTCAAAAAAGATAAAACTCCGATTATTGTACATTCGCCAGATTTTGACGATGACGAGATTGCCATTGAATACCTTTTCAGGGATTTTTCTGAAATGCCAAAAACCGAGCAGCAGGCGTTACAACTCGCCTACGGAACTGTGCTTGATGTAGCTTGCGGTGCTGGAAGTCATGCACTTTATCTTCAGCGAAAAAATTTTAAGGTAAAAGCGATTGATACTTCTGCGGGTGCCATAGCCATTGCTAAAGAACGCGGGGTTATTAATGCTGAAGTAAAAGATTTTTATGCCGAACATGAAACATATGACACCTTATTGTTTTTAATGAATGGAACCGGAATTATTGGTAACCTTATAAATACCGATAACTTTCTAGCTATCTGTAAAGAAGTGCTAAACCGGGGGGGCAGATTTTAATCGATTCTTCGGATCTTAGTTTTCTCGAAGATGAGGAAGAACCTAATAATGATTTAGATCGTAAGTATATAGGAGAAATTGATTTTTGTATAAGCTATAAAGGAGAAAAGTCCAATTATTTTCCATGGCTCTATATGGACTTTGAATTGCTTAAATTAGCAGCCGAAAAAAATAATTTTAATTGCGAATTAATAGTCGAAGGAAAGCATTACGACTATCTAGCAAAACTTACCATTAGAAATGATTAAATTTGAACACTATATTATATAATTCATGAAGAAGTTTTACAAGTATTTTTATACACTTTTCCTATTTGTAGCAATCACCTCTTGTTCTAGTGATGGCAATGGGATCGATGATCCTACTGATGACGAACCAGCAATCGATCGATCATTAAATAAAAAAGGACTTGGGGATTCTGCCCATGACCTATTAAGCGATGATACTTATACTTCGATTAAAATCGAAGTATTATATGTGGAAGGCTATCAGCCTACCGTTGCGGCTATGAATAATTTTAAGGCATTCCTGGAAGAACGGGTTTACAAACCTGATGGCATTTCTATTAGTTCCCGACCAGTGGCGTCATCAGGCCTTGCACCTTTCGAAATTCAGGAAATTGTAGATATCGAAGATGAGCAGCGAAGTTTCTATAATGTAGGCGACGAAATTAGTATTTATATTTATTTTGCTGACGGCAGCAACGAAGATGATACGGATCAACGTTATGTTCTGGGATCGGCTTATCGTAATACCTCCATGGTTATATATGGGGAGACTATAAATAAATTTGCAAACAGAGTAAATGCGCCTAGCAAAAGCGTGATAGAAACTGCGGTGTTAAATCACGAATTTGGGCATTTATTTGGCTTGGTAAATGTTGGTACCGAACTTCAAAGTGATCATGAAGATCCTGATTCTGATGGGCATTGTACTGAAGAAAAATGTTTAATGCGCGCTTCTTTAGAGTTTGGTACGGGCATTATCAATCAGATTCGTGGTACACCTCCTGAACTTGGACCAAACTGTATTGCTGATCTTCAAGCAAACGGCGGGAAATAATAGACTGTTTTAATATATAAAAAAGCCTTTTTGGAAATCAAAAAGGCTTTTTTATTATTGTTTTATGATCAATTATTTTTTCTCAAGTTTTTTGTTTTTCGCAAATCCAATAATCGAAACTACTAAAATACCAATAGCAACTCCGTTTAAAAATCCTCTCCAGGTATCTGTAAACATCTCTACTTTAAAAGAAACTACACTAACCACTATTAGAGCTAACCCTAAAATTAGTAGTATTAGTGCTTGTTTATTACTTGAATTTCTTAGCATTTTATATTTTTTAGTTTGCGACTTCACTTATAAATTTGATTCTAAATAAGCGAAGTTCCTCATCATCGTAATCTCCATCAAATTCTTCAAGTGCGGCTTCAATTTTATCGGTTTCAGCTTCCAGAAAATATTCGTGTAATTCTTCCTGCTGATCCTCATCCAAAATTTCCTCAAGATAATAATCGATATTCAGCTTGGTTCCACTATATACAATAGCTTCCATTTCTTTAATAAATTCAGGCATCTCCATACCTTTAGCTGAAGCGATATCGTTTAGTGGTAATTTTCTATCCACACTCTGGATGATAAATAATTTTAAACCACTATTTGCTCCTGTCGTTTTTACGACTAAATCGTCTGGACGAATAATTTCATTATCCTCTACATATCTTGCGATAAGGTTCACAAAATCTTTACCGTATTTTTTAGCTTTTCCCTCACCAACACCATGAATATTTCCTAGCTCTTTTAGATCTACGGGATATTTAAGCGCCATATCTTCTATAGACGGATCCTGAAAAACCACGAATGGTGGAACACCGTTTTTCTTGGCCACTTTTTTTCGTAGTTCCTTTAGCATGCCTACTAATTTATCATCGACTCCGGTTGAAGCTTTAGATGTTACAGCGGCATTATCGGTATTTTCATCAAAAATATGATCGTGAGTCATCATAAATGACTCGGGCTGCTTTAAAAACTCTTCCCCTTTTGGTGTTAATTTTATTACACCATAGGTTTCTATATCTTTTTTAAGATAGCCAGCAACAAGTGCCTGCCTGGTCAACGCCATCCAAAAGCTTTCGTCTTTATCTTTTCCCTTTCCAAAAAGAGGATTAGCATCGGTTTTATGCGATACAATTAAAGCGTTACTTTTCCCCATAAGGGTCTTTACTACTTCTTTGGATTTGTATAACTCTTTCGTGTCTTTAATTACTTTTATGAGAAGTTCTAACTCCTCTTTGGCCTCGTGTTGCTTTTTAGGATTACGAACATTATCATCCATCGACGCACCATCTCCTGTTTTTTCGTCGAATTCTTCACCAAAATAATGAAGAATAAATTTTCGACGGGAAATCGAAGTTTCTGCATAAGCCACCACTTCCTGAAGCAATGCATGGCCTACCTCCTGCTCTGCAACAGGCTTACCACTCATAAACTTCTCTAACTTTTCAATGTCTTTATAAGCATAAAATGCAAGGCAATGTCCTTCTCCGCCATCACGCCCGGCTCTACCCGTTTCCTGATAATAACTCTCGATACTTTTTGGAATATCATGATGAATTACAAAGCGTACATCAGGCTTATCTATTCCCATTCCAAAAGCAATGGTAGCGACTACAACATCTACTTCTTCCATCAGGAACATATCCTGATGTTTCGACCTTGTCTTAGCATCTAAGCCAGCATGATAGGGAATAGCATTTATTCCATTTACCTGAAGCGTCTGCGCAAGTTCTTCTACCTTTTTTCGGCTAAGACAATAAATGATCCCGCTTTTACCATTGTTTTGTTTTACAAAACGAATAATATCCGCATCAACATTTTTTGTTTTCGGTCTTACCTCGTAATACAAATTAGGGCGGTTAAAACTTGCCTTAAAGGTTTTAGCTTTTGGTATCCCAAGATTTTTAAGAATATCTTCCTGCACTTTTGGAGTGGCAGTAGCGGTAAGGGCAATAATTGGAATATTCTCTCCAATACGTTTAATAATTTGCCGCAAATTTCGATATTCAGGTCTAAAATCATGTCCCCACTCGCTTATACAATGCGCTTCATCGATAGCCAGAAAAGATATCTTTTGTTCTTTAAGGAAATCAACATAATCTTCTTTTGTAAGCGACTCTGGCGCTACATAAAGTAGCTTGGTCACACCGTTGATAATATCCTCTTTTACCTGTTTTACTTCCGTTTTATTAAGCGAAGAATTTAAAACATGAGCAACGCCGTATTCCGAAGAAATTCCACGAATGGCATCTACCTGGTTTTTCATTAAGGCGATTAGGGGCGATACTACAATTGCTGTTCCTTCTTCAATCAATGCAGGTAGCTGGTAGCATAGGGATTTACCTCCTCCTGTTGGCATTATTACAAAAGTATCGTTTTTATGTACGATACTGGCCACAACATCTTCCTGAAGACCTTTAAACTGGCTAAAGCCAAAATATTTCTTCAGTTGTTTATGTAAATCAATTTCAGTCAAACTCATTCAATTGTGTTACAATTTTACATACATTTGCACATCTAAATATACATATTTCTTTAGTATCTGCAATCCTTAATTATTTCAAAATTTGAAACTTCAGCAAAAAATTTTAAATGTCGCCAAAGAAACTGTAAAAATCGAAGCTAAAGCGATTGCAAATTTAGAACATCTTATTGATAATGAATTTGTAGAAGCCGTAGAAAATATTTATAATTCTAAAGGAAGGGTTATCGTTACCGGTATAGGAAAAAGTGCAGTTATAGGTAGTAAAATCGTTGCGACCTTAAATTCTACCGGAACTCCAGCCATATTTATGCATGCTGCAGATGCTATACACGGGGATTTAGGCATTATTCAAAGAGACGATATCGTTATATGTATTAGTAAAAGCGGAAATAGTCCTGAAATTAAGGTCTTAGTTCCGTTTATTAAGGATTTTCATAATACGCTTATTGCCATCACTGCCAACAGAGATTCATTTTTAGGAAAATCGTCAGATTTCATCTTGAATTCTTATGTAGAGAAAGAAGCTTGTCCTAATAATCTGGCGCCAACAACAAGTACTACCGCACAATTGGTTATTGGCGATGCTTTAGCTATTTGTTTGTTAGAATTAAGAGGTTTTTCAAAGGAAGATTTTGCGAAATATCATCCAGGCGGCAGTCTGGGAAAAAAACTATATTTGCGCGTTAAGGATATCGCACAGCAAAATATGAAACCAAGTGTTTCTCCAGAAACCACCGTTACCGATGCCATCATTATTATTTCTGAAAATATGCTGGGAGTAACTGCCGTTTTGGAAAATGATAAAATTGTTGGTATTATAACCGATGGCGATATTCGTAGAATGCTAAAAAACAATGACGAATTTAAGAACCTTACCGCTGGTGATATCATGAGTACCTCTCCTAAAAGTATCGATGAAGAAGCTTTGGCTACCCAGGCACTCGATCTTTTGGAGGAAAATAAAATATCTCAATTATTAGCTACCAAAAACGGAAAATACAGTGGGGTGGTTCATATTCATAATTTAATAAGAGAAGGAATTTTATAATGAAAAAAATAGGACTGCCACAACAAGAGGAACCAGAAATGTCTTTTTTAGATCATCTTGAAGAGTTAAGATGGCATCTAATACGAGCTGTGCTCGCCGTAGTTATTGCGGCAACTGTAGCTTTTTTTCTGAAAGGCTTTATTTTTGACATCCTTCTCTTTGGCCCTAGTAAAGGTGATTTCTGGTCGTACAATATGCTCTGTAAATTATCCGAAATGTTAGGAATTGATGGTGGTTTTTGTTTTGAGGAACTGCCATTTACCATACAGAGTAGAACCATGGGTGGCCAGTTTTCTGCACACGTATGGACCTCGATAACCGCCGGTTTTATTATAGCCTTCCCTTTTGTAATCTACGAATTTTGGAAGTTTGTGGCACCGGCAATGCATGAAAATGAACGTAAACATGCCAAAGGTTTTATTTTTGTAACTTCATTTTTATTCTTTCTAGGTGTCCTTTTTGGCTATTATGTAGTAACCCCATTATCCATCAACTTCCTTGGGAAGTATCAGGTTAGTGAACTGGTGTTAAACGAATTTGACTTAAGTAGTTATATCAGCCTGGTAAGGGCTTCGGTAATCGCAACAGGACTTATATTCGAGCTTCCTATCCTTATTTATTTTCTTACAAAAGTGGGCGTGGTAACACCTCAATTTTTAAAAACATATAGAAAATATGCACTGGTAATTGTACTTATAGTCTCTGCGGTAATTACACCTCCAGATATTGTAAGTCAGATTATTGTTGCTGTACCGGTACTTATACTTTACGAGGTAAGTATTATTATTTCGAATATTATTTATAAAAGAGAAATTAAAGAAAAAAGTTAGGCTATGATCAACCAGGTTGACGAATTCAATTCGTACCGCCAAAAAATGAACGATAAAATTCTTGGAGAGAATAATAAAGTTCTAAAACGTATTTTTAATTTAGATACCAATGCTTTTGCTGAAGGAGCATTAGATAAAAAAACTAAAGAGCTTTTAGGTCTTGTAGCATCATTGGTGTTACGTTGTGACGACTGCGTAAAATACCATTTAGAGAGCAGTTTTAATGAAGGTTTAAAGCGTGAAGAAGTAATGGAAACTTTAAGTATTGGAACCTTAATAGGAGGCACTATCGTGATTCCTCACTTAAGAAGGGCCTTTGAATACTGGGAATCTTTAGAACAAGCAAATACCGAAAAATAAATCGGTATAATTTATGTTTATACTGAATTAAACCTCTAGCATGAAATTAAGAGCCGACGATCTTATAAAACAATACAAAGGAAGGAAAGTAGTAAAAGGAATTTCCCTTGAAGTAAATCAGGGTGAAATTGTTGGGCTCCTGGGACCTAACGGAGCCGGAAAAACAACCTCTTTTTATATGATTGTCGGACTTATAAAACCAAACAGTGGCAGTATTGTTCTTGATAAAGAAAACATTACGAATTTCCCTATGTACAAAAGGGCTCAGCATGGGATTGGTTATCTGGCTCAGGAGGCTTCCGTTTTCAGAAAATTAAGTATAGAAGATAACATTATGAGCGTTTTGCAGCTTACCAAGCTTTCTAAAAAAGAACGCCATATGAAAATGGAATCCCTAATTGAAGAATTTGGCCTAAATCATATTCGTACTAACCGTGGAGATCTTTTAAGTGGTGGGGAGCGTCGTCGTACCGAGATTGCTCGTGCCCTGGCAACCGATCCCAAGTTTATTCTTTTAGATGAACCTTTTGCAGGTGTAGATCCTGTTGCGGTGGAAGATATTCAGCGCATTGTAGCGCAACTAAAAAATAAGAATATCGGGATCCTAATTACCGATCATAATGTACAGGAAACTTTGGCAATTACAGACCGTACATATTTAATGTTTGAAGGAAGTATTCTTAAACACGGTATCCCGGAAGAACTTGCCGAAGATGAAATGGTTCGAAAAGTCTATCTTGGCCAAAACTTCGAACTTAGAAAGAAAAAGCTTTTTCAGTAGAATATTATAAGCCGAAAATTGTATGTTTTTGTTATCTTTTTAATTTTTCTTTCCAAAGAAAACCGATAACAACACATAACTCAATATAATCATCGGTATTGCTAAAAACTGAAATAACACAATTAAAACCACACAAAGAATCAGGAAAATATATCTAATCTCATTTCCTTTAAAACCCCAGTTTTTAAATTTTAAGGCAAACAAAGGTAATTCAGCATTCAAAATAATCACACTAATAATTGTTAGCGCAAAAAGAAACCATTCATTTAGAATGATTCCGGTAGCAAAACTATTGGGTTGATAGGTCAAGATTAAAGGTAATGAAAGGATCAATAAGGCATTTGCCGGTGTTGGCAAGCCAATAAATGAGTCGGTTTGGCGATCATCTACATTAAATTTTGCCAATCGATAAGCTGAACCTAAAATGATTAGTAAACCAAAAAGAGCTAAGGGATTGAACGTAAATTCCAGCCAATTGGTATCAGCCGTCCATTGCTTTACGCCATCATCACCTGGCAATGCCATAGTGAATAACTGAAACATCACAATACCCGGCACTACACCACTGGTCACTATATCGGCAAGGGAATCTAATTGTAAACCCACATCACTCTTTACATCTAAAGCTCTGGCTGCTAATCCATCAAAAAAGTCGAAAAAAATTCCTAGTGCTACAAAGAAAGCCGCCGCCACCAAATTTCCCTGAACGGCAAAAATTACGGCAAAACTACCACTAAATAAATTACAAAGCGTTATTAGATTAGGTATATATTTTTTCATTGATTGGCTAAATTTCAGTGCAACTAAAATAGGTATTTACACCTCAATCTCTAATAAAATTTCCTTAAAACCTATTTTCGCACCTGAGTTTATTATTTTTGATGTCTGAAACCAAAAGCAAATTTGCAGCGTTAACAACAGCAATATCAAATTGCAATCAGTTAAGAAAATAATTCCATATGAAAAACATCCTATTAGCCATTTTAAGCGGACTTTTACTGGCTTTTGGTTGGCCTGTAGACGGATTTCCTCTTTTATTATTTTTAGGCTTCGTTCCTCTACTGATTGCTGAATTTAAAATTAGAAACTCCAAAACAAAATTTGTTAAATGGAAAGTGTTTGGAATTTCTTATTTGGCTTTTTTCATCTGGAATTTATTAACCACTTATTGGATTTATTTTTCAACACCTTTTGGGGGTGCCTTCGCTATTTTGGCCAATTCATTGTTGATGTCTGTGGTATTTCTTATCTATCACATGGTAGCTAAAAGAACTGGTTTTAAAGCCTCTGCCAGTTTTTTTATTAGTTTTTGGATGGTCTTTGAAAAAATTCATCTTGGATGGGAATTTTCCTGGCCCTGGTTAAACCTGGGAAATGCATTTTCAGCCTATATTAATTGGATTCAGTGGTACCAGTTTACCGGAACTTTTGGCGGCACTTTATGGATACTGATTGTTAACTTTATACTTTTCAAGGCCTATTTATCTTATAATGAATTTAAAGAAAAAACCATAATCTATCGTGCAGGCTTCAAATCGGTGGTAATGATCGGTTTTCCAATCTTAGTATCATACCTTATTTTGTGGAACTATGAAATGCCGAAAGACAGCATAAGTGCATTAATTTTACAACCGAATATTAATCCCTACACCGAAAAATATAACACAAACGACACTAAAATCGGAGAATTATTATTGAAGATGAGTCGAGAAGCTATAACCGACTCAACGGCTATCATATTAGCCCCAGAAACTGTTTTTGCTGACGGCACAATATTGCCAGGATTCGATAATTCCGAAGCTGCTTTTTTTGGAAGACAGATTGCTTCCCTTCAGCCTAATCTAAGCTTTTTAGGAGGTGTTTCTTTATACGAGCGCTTTTCAGATTCCTCCAAGGTTGGTCCCCAATCCAATTTATTGCGAGAAAACGACTGGTTTAATGACTATAATTCGGCATTTCTAATCAATAATTTTTCAGAAAACCAACTTTATCATAAATCAAAATTAGTGGTAGGCGTAGAAAATTTTCCTTACCAGGATATCCTGAAACCTGTTTTAGGTGATGTGATGATCGATCTTGGCGGAACCGTGGCTATGAAAACAACACAGCCAGACCGTGAAGTTTTTACATTAAAAGATAGTGTGAGTACCGCTCCTATCATTTGCTATGAATCTATTTACGGCGAATATGTTACGGGTTACGTAAAAAACGGAGCTCAATTTTTAAGCATAATTACTAATGATGCCTGGTGGGGAAATACTGCGGGACACCGGCAACATGCCAGTTATGCTAAACTAAGGGCTATAGAAACCCGAAGATCTGTTGCCAGAAGCGCCAACACCGGAATTTCAGAAATAATTGATCCTACAGGAAAAGTAACTCACAAATTGGGTTATGAAAAACAAGGGACTCTTTCTGGGAAAATCATACTGAATGATGAAATCACCTTTTATGCATTACACGGAGACTATATTGCCAGAATTTCAAAATTTTTGGCGCTATTTATTTTTTTGTTTGCAATCGTTGGCTTTAAACGCAGTAAGTACTTTTAAAATTTAGCGTTCTGCAATTAGCAACAAAGCTAGGCTCGCTCCGGATTTAAGTTTTATAAAAAAATTATTTGCTTACAGTAGTCAGTTTTCAGCTAAAAATAATCATACGTTTAAAGTTTACAGAAACTAAGAACTTGAAGATTTCAGATTACATAACGTCTCAAAATTCCTTCTACAATTTAAAAGATCAAAAAGCCTATTTTCTAAATTCTATGATCTATTTTCCTGAATTTTAGCTCTCAATCAACTATCAGCACATTTTCGAATCCCACATCATCAAACTAATTATTCTCTAAGCCCTAATCATTGTCCTCGCATGGATAGAACGGTACTCAGTGTTTTTAAAATGATATTAATATCCAGGAATAGGCTTCTATGCTTTATATAAAAAAGATCGTATTGTAACTTTTCAAGCGCTCCTGATTCCTCGCCACTATAATCACCTTTAACCTGTGCCCAACCGGTTAGCCCCGGTTTTATAACGTGTCTGATATTATAAAAAGGAATCGAATGAGATAACTCCTGAACAAAAACAGGCCTTTCCGGTCTTGGACCTATCAAACTCATTTCTCCTTTTAATAAATTAAGGAACTGTGGAATCTCGTCAATACGTGCGCGACGCATAAATTTACCAAACGAAGTAGTGCGATAATCATTCTTTTCTGCATAACGAGGTCCTTCGGCTTCAGCATCCTTAACCATTGTTCTGAACTTCATAATTTTAAAAGGCTCTCCATTTTTTCCTATTCTTTCCTGAATATAAAATAAAGGGCCTCGATTACCCATCATATTGCCTATTAGAATTATAGGTATTAAAACAATTCCAAATAAAATTCCGATTAACGAAATAACAATATCAAACAATCGCAATCCATATAAATAAAATTTATTTTGATTACTTCGGCTAAATGGAAAGTAGCGATAAAAATCATGATCTACATTTTGCACGGGAATTCTGGCTGTAATTTCCTCATAAACCTGCATATAATCCCTTATGGGGAAACCCTTATTTAATAAGAAACTCAGTTCATTATATAAAGGCAGCATTAACCCCGTTTTATAACCGCTGGCCACAACGATTTCTTTGATATGATAATTTTGTACAGCTTCCCGAAGCTCCTTCACATTAAATTGGATAAGTTCATCATTAGAAGTCTCTATCTTCCCATCTGTATTTACAAAACCGACTATCTCATAATTAGGATCGGCTTTTTTAAAAGCTTCAGCAATCATTTGGATGTCAAAACTATCTCCTACGACGATGACTTTTTTATTAAATCTCGGGGAAGCGATCAAATATATGTAAGCTGCACGCCAACATAAAAGTGTGATGCTTATGGTTAAGAAAAAATATAAAATTTGAAAACGGTTATCTGGCAAACTGGGACTAATAATTGGGGTAAGAATAAAAAAGAGTACGGTAATCGAACTTGTTAAAACAACATTTTTAAGAACTATATCAAATTTACTGGCTTTCTGAAGGTCATAAAGTTCAAAAATATGTGCAAATACTTCAAGATAAGTAACCAGTAAAAACGTCCAATACCAAAAGTCTTTAGTTATTCTAAAGTAATCAAAATCGGTGAAATTATTTAATAAAAGTAACGCTATCAGAACAAAAAGCACATCAAAAATCCGTAGAAGTACTTTTCTTTCTGAAATTTCGAAATGTAGTAGGGGTTTGTCTGCCATTCCTATAAAATTTCTTTTAGCGAAGATACTACTTTAAGTTAAAACATTAATCCACAGATGCTTAACAATTTTCCAGTCGAATTTCTCAATCTTTTTTCGAGCTTCCATACTAATATTCATAGAATCTAATCTATTTTCTAATAAATCGATAGTTTTGTTGGTAAAATCCTGAAGATTTCTATTCTCGAACAATACTCCATCCACCTCATCTTCAATTAAAAAAGGAATCCCTCCTACTTTAGAACTCACAACAGGCAAGCCTAGTGCCATGGCCTCAATGATACTTACCGGAGTATTATCTATAGTGGAGGTGTTTATAAAAACATCACATTCTTCTGACAGCTGGTGCCATTCATTTTTTTCCAGTTTTCCGGTGAAATGAACTGGCAGTTTATGCTTACGAGCATATGCACGGCACTTTTCAAAACTTCCATCCTTTTTAGGCCCCACCATAAAAAGTTCTGCATCTCTATATTTTTGTATAACATTTTCCAATAATTGAATGGCTAAAAAAGGATTATAAATTTCTGCAAAAGCTCGTACCCAAAGTAATTTTGGTTTTAATTTTCCGCGTTGCTTAAACTCATACTCATTTAAAGCTATAGCATTTGGTATAAACTTTAAGTTTTTTAATTCGGCATCCGTAAATTTAGTATACAAAAATCTGGAAGGCGCTATATTATAATCAGCCCCATTAAAAAAAGAAAAATATCTTTTTCTTAATCTGTTCTCTAAATTACCTCCATGTAAAATGTTAATATAAGGAACACTTTTTAACTTACAGATCATTCCGCAGAGATAGGCATACCAGAAATTTTGAGTACTGTAAACATCTATAATTACCCAATCTACCTTCATAGATAAAATCATAGTCTGATACAACATTTCGCTCAGGCGCAAAATTTTATTTTTCTTGGAAGAAAAGGAATAGAGCCTAAATCCTTCTTCCGTTAGTAAACCTGGCAAAATATCGGCGGCAGTAGGGGTACGATTTAAACGTGCAAGCTTATTCCCCAGGTAAAGTATACTTTTATCCGACATTATTAATCACTTCTAACCAAGCTTTCCTAACCTTTTCCCATCCAAAAGATTCGGCTTTATTTCTGGCATTCCAAGCTAATTGTTCTCCAATTTCAGGGTTCTCAACGATCTTTTTAATTTCCAAAAACATCCTATGGTCATCTTCTGAATTCACCAAAATACCATCTTTTTCGTGCTCGATCAATATAGGCATCCCACCTACATTGGTTGAAATAATGGGAAGTCCCAAACTCATCGATTCGATTACACTTATGGGTGTATTATCTATGGTAGTTGAGTTTACAAAAAAATCGTATTCTGAAGATAGTGCCGCCCATTCTTTTCTTTTTAATTTTCCGGTAAACTTAACCTTAAGCTTCTTTTTATGAGCCATTCGTTTACACTCCTGCATACTCCCGTCCTTTTCCGGCCCCACCATACATAGTTCAGCCTCCTTATATTCAATAGATAATAATTCTAAAACTTTCAATGCCATTTTTGGATTATATCTACGCTGAAATCTCCGTACCCAAAGCAACTTTGGTTGAAAAACCGTTCGTTTTTTAAAAGGATAATCTTTAAGATTTATAGAATTAGGAATCAACTTCACCCCCTTAAAGTTTCTTAATTCAAATTCATTTTTAAGAAAATTGGAGGGCGCTACATTTACATAAGCATTCTTAAAAAGACTTTTACTTAATTTAGGATCTTTATCTAAACGTTCCGGTAAGTTGCCACCATGTAAGATCGGTACGTATGGAATTTGGTAGAGCTGACAAAGGCGACCTACTAAATAGGCATAATAAAAATTAGTGGCTCCATAAGTATCTATGAGTACAATATCTGTATTAGTATGATATTTAAAAATAAGCCACAACATTTCAGTCAAACGGACAAGCTTATTATTTTTTGCTGATGCAGTTTTCACCTTAAAGCCCTCTTTTCTTAGCATTTTACTTAAGAAAGAGATATAAGTAGCCGTAAAACTATCTACCCGCAAGTCGTTTCCTATATACAGGATCTTTTTTGTCATCTACTATATAAAGTAATGCCAAACCATATACAAATGCTGGTAAAGCTATTCGCATGGCGGAGTGATTAATTGTTAAAAACCAGAAAGCTAAAAAGGCTAAAAAATAATAATTGTTTTCGAATTTAAACCAAAATACCACAGGAACAAAAATTAATATAAGTAAACTTATCAAACCAAGCAAGCCCTGTTCTGAAAGCATACGGCTGATTTCATTATGTGTAGCAATGCTTATCCCTAATTGCTCTTCTCTATATTCTGTTCCTTTACCAACGCCTATACCCAAAATAGGATGATTTATAAAAGCATGGAGTTCGGTTTCGATCAATTCAGATCTCCCAGTAGTAATATCAGCTTTTAATTTACCGGAGGCATCTTTGTTTGTATATCTATTCCCAATTAACCCGTAGGTTTTAACCAAACTAAAGGTCCAGACTCCCAGCCCTACGGCTCCTATAAAAAGAATTTTCCTAAATACAGCCGATCTTGATTTTCTATTCATTTTATAATAATAGAAAATCAGAAAAGTACTTATACAGATAATTCCTGTAAACACGCCTCCACGCGAAAAAGTCACCACTGCCCTATAGCCCATTAATCCCAACAAGATAAAATCAATAAGATTTACTAATTTATCTTTTACTAAAAATAATCGGGTACATATCAGAAAAAAGCCCATTCCGAAAATAGTAGAAACTTGATTAGGCCCATAACCCCCAGTAGCTAAATAGTTCGCAGATACATTAATAAGTGACTCCTTTAGACTTGGAGTATATAAATATAGATAAAACATATTGGATATCAGAGGAAGAAGAAGCATTAAAATAACTTTTTCAAAATCAGATTTCTTTATTTTTTTATAATAGCAGTAAACGGCTACAATCCCCAGACAAACCGGTCCACTAAGATTAAAAGCCACCAGTTTTCTAAAATCAGCGCCATAACTGATATTAATTGCAGATACCAAAATTCCAGGTACCATCATTAAAATAAATAACCAATAAGGAACTGTTTTGGAAGAAGTTCCTTTAAAAAACATCCCGAGAAGTAGAAATACAATAACCATATATTTTCCAGTTTCATAGAAAATAATTCCATCAGTCATTCTAAAATAGACCTCCCCACCCGCTACATACGCAGCAGCCATCAAAGCCTCATTATTTCTATTTTTCTTTTGAAGTATATAAATCAGCCAGAAAAGCAGAATTCCGTTCGTTAGAATGAAGGAAATAGGACGAAATATATAAATGGCAAATGCCATTCCTATATGAAGCAATAGCAATTGAAAATATTGCTTTCTATTTTGATTAACTTGTAGCTCCATTTTCCATTACTTCAGAATAAACATTCACCAATTTCTTTAATACTATATCCCGAGAAAACTCTTGCATTACTCTTTCCCTAAAAATCCTACCATGTACATCACATAAAGATCTATCGATATAATACTTTTCTATGGCATTTACCAATTCTTCTAAATTGTTCGATGAAATAATAGTGCCTGCACCTCCAATTATTGAGCTACACTCTCCAACATCAGTGGCCACAACAGGGAGACCAAATATTCCATACTCAATAAGGGATACCGGAAAGCCTTCATAAAACGATGTTAGTATGCCCAAATCAAATTTATGCAAATGTTCTTCCGTGTTATTAACTTCACCTAAAAAGGTTACATAATCATCTAATTTATTTAAAACTACAAAATTCTCTACGCCAATAAAATAATCATCATTTGTAATTCGACCTATAAAAGTTAGATGCATTTTATAGCATTTTTTCACCAATATATTTAAAGCTCTTAGGGCTAGGAGATGATTCTTAGGATACCGTAAATTTGCTGTAAGTACAATTCTAAAAACATCATCTTCACAGCTCTCCTTATATTTCTTTTTTACTGAAGAGTAATTTGGTAAATATTGAATGAAATCAGCCTTAAAATTAATTTCATAAAAGGTTTTCTGATAACTGCTTACAACTAATACTTTTTCTATTTTCTTTAAAATCTTAAATAAAATGATTTTTCTTAATCCTTTTATATTAGGACTATTACCATTGTGATCGTGCCAAACTACCTTTGACCCGTAGAGCAATTTTGAGATTTTAAGAAATCCAACAAAAAAAATTGAAGTTCCATGAGCATGAATAATCTGAATGTTTTTATCTTCTAGAAACTTTTTTAAATCCAATACCGAATAAAAAAATCCTTTTTTTGTTCGGTTTAGGAAATAATATTTTTCAGGAAATTTCACCATACTTAAAAGTTTTCCTTTCTTTCTAGTAGAAATTAAAAAACTTTCAATATCCTTTAATTCATTCAAATGATTGTGATAATTAATCGCCATACGCTCTGCTCCGCCTGAATCTAAAGAATCGATTATCTGTAAAATTCTCATAAAAGCTTTGCTATTTCTTTTTCAAAATATTCAAGATTATAATATTGCGACCATTCCATCGCATTTCTGGAGATCATTTTTAATTGTCTAGTATTATCCAATATTTCAAGAATAGTATTCCTATCCTTATCCAGTTTCTCAGAAAGTAAAATTCCACGATCACCATTTCCCAACATCCAAGGCACACATGAAACTTTGGTAGCGATTGGGATACAGCCAAAAAACATCGCTTCAGC
>Ga0098065_1000369_pt1 | contig 21875 bp, 22 predicted proteins | sample 25_taG_FD_75062 | JGI IMG/M metagenome (GOLD analysis project Ga0098065, IMG submission 75062) | Marine viral communities from Cariaco Basin, Caribbean Sea - 25_WHOI_OMZ | ecosystem: Environmental > Aquatic > Marine > Oceanic | place: Caribbean Sea: Cariaco Basin | collected 2014-11-08 | reverse complement strand
GAAGAATTACACCGATGGAAAAATGGAACCAGGACAAACACCTGATTTTAACGAAAAAACAAACCGCTTAATTAATTTTTGAAATCTAGAATAATTCTCTTGTTTTATAGGGGCCAAAACAATACCAGTTTTTTACATCCTTGCAGCCCCCAAAAATTGAAATTACCGAAAACTATATCTCGACCAATAAAGATTTTATAAACGGGATGACCATTGAAAAAATCACTGTGGACTCTATCGGAGGAAATGGATTGCCTGCTAAATATACAGTAAATTATGTTGCAAGCTGTATAATTGACCATCCGCAAGGGCGACCACCAGAGCCACCAGATAGAATTACGTTTAGCGAAAAAGGAAAATATTGGTGGATTGAAAATACAGTTGTTTTTCAATACTTACATAAAGGTTTAAGAAGAGAAATTATTAACGGAAAAAAGCGACTCCCTTTGGGTGTTGGCTTGGAACGATTATCAACCTGCCCAATAGAGTTCGAACCAGAACAGTGGTATTTTATTACGATTGGAGACCCACAAGTGACCGGAATATTTTTTATCATCGATAAAAAAGGAAACAACAATCAATACTTAATGCCGAGTGGAGTTTCACCGATATAGATTTGCGTTTTCTTTTTCGTACTGATTTATTAGGTTTTGGAAAAAAGTACTATTACATCGACTTTTTAAAAATCTGATTCTAAGAGGGCTATTATTTATTAGGGATTTTGATTTTAAATGTCACACGGAAGTTTTGTTATATTCCAAAAAACTTTAGTATGAAAGAAAGAAGAAAACTATGAATGTGAAGAAGACTAGTGTTTATTACCACAACATGGATAAAGTTTTATAAATATCTATTAATAAGACGGAATTTAATTTTCTAAAACTAACAGTGTCTGTATTAGAGCCAGTTAAATACAGTGTTAATTGCTTGAAATCCTATAAAGTAATACTATCAAAAACGTGGCTTTACCACATATTTTATGTGGTTTAGTTTTCTTCGGTTTCGCTAAAATGAAGTTACTTTTAACAATAATTAATAGGTTATGATAAATATACTAATAAACCTTTTTTACACCTAAGATAATGCACTTTACATTAATCATATAAGCTAAAAATGGTCTTTATTAAACCTGACTCCGAGATAACCAATCGGGTAAAACAGTATGATAAAAAATCATTGCCATGAATATTCTTCTTATAAATAGTCCTAATGAAACAGATAACTCGCTTGAAAATGCAAATTATTCCTTATTTCCTCATATTGGAATCGTGCAACTAGCAACTCGTTTAGAAGAAGATTTTGGTGAGTTAATTAACGTTGAAGTAATAGATGGAGGAATAAAAACTATATCAGAAATTAAGCAAAAGATAGTAAGATTTGAACCTTCGATAGTAGGAATATCTGTGCTAACCCCTACCTACGGAGAAGGATTGAAAATAGCATCCTTTGCGAAGCAAAGAGGTGCGATTGTTGTATTAGGGAACGATCACGCTATTTTTTTTCCAAAAGAAATTTTGAGTAACCGTTCTGAGATTGATTATGTTATAACCAATGATGTTGCTGAAAAGCCATTTTCAGACTTAGTTTCATGTATTATTCAAAAAACGTCTGTTCAGGAAGTAGACTCGTTGGCTTATTGGAATAATGGTGAGGTATTTATCAACCCTGTTAAACAGTATTCTTTAAAAGATAAAAATACTGTTCCAAACCTTGATTTCATCAAAAATGATCTTGCTAAGTATTCGAAGAAGTATTACTCCCAACATGGTCATCTTCATGGAGAAGAGGTGAATGTAGTTACTATAAATAATGCAAGAGGCTGCGAAAATAAATTACGTTGCTCTTACTGTAGTATTGCAGATTTAAGGGTAACAACAGGGGATCCAGTACAATTTTGGGAAACTGTTACTCGCTATCATGATAAATATAATATTAATCTATTTTTTGAAGTATATGACAGTTTTACTGCTAGCCCCAGATATATTAAATCTTTACTCGATACCATGCCAGCTTATGTAAGACGTAAAATAGAGAATGGTAATATAGAATTTATGATTTATGCAAGAACTCTTGGATTATTAGCGCGGGATAATGTAAATAAATTTAGAGAATTAGGAGTAAGACGGGTAAATATTGGATTAGATTCAGGAGACGCTGATATTTTAGAAGCTCAAAGAAAAAATAAAACCACAGATAAAACCAATATTGATGCCTTAAAGTTGTTAAGTAAAGCTGATATGTCTGTACATGGATCATTTATGCTAGGAGCCGCCGGAGAGACCTTTTCGACGGTAAAAAGAACAACTAATCATATTAAAGAAATAATGGAGTTAGTTGAGTTTTCTTCCATTGAAGTTTCCAGATTATACCCTTTACCTAATAGTCCAATTTGGGATATGTTAGTTGATTATTTTAATCCTCAATTTTACAAAAATAGCAAAGAAATTGATAGTGTTCTAGCAAAATTAAATTTGTATATTCCTGCTGCAAAACATGTGGAATTGGCATCTAAGTACAAAGGTGCCGATTTATTTAATAAGGAGGAGTTAATGAGTGATTGGTATCAAAATTTTACTCATATCGATGAAGATTTTGCTGTTTCTGAAATTCAGAAACTAGATGACTTTATCGAAATGAAAAATATTCAGACAGGAAAGAATGTAGGATAATATTGATGATTATCAAATTATTTCCTGATTATTCTATAATTTTGTTATGAAGAAAATACAAAAATCAAGATTTTTTGTTTTTAATTTTTATACTTAAAATAACAATATCGGGTGGTCACGCGGGAGTCTAGATATTACAGGAAGTTTAAAATAAAATGAGAAAAGAAAAAAATATAGTTATACACGAAACAGCATTTGTGACATCAGCCTTCAGAGCTTTCGATGAGCGCTTAAGCCAAGATAACTTTGCTAAGCTATGGAAAAATCAAAAAACGGAAAAATGGATTGAGGAATACCTTGATCAGGTTTCTTCTGAAGAAACTTATACTCATTGTTTAAGAAATAGGTATTTTTTGGATACCGTCAGAAATCTTGTAGGGTCTGAAGAGATAGAGGTTCTGATCAACTTCGGAAGTGGTTTTAGTATGTATCCATTTCTTCTGGAGAAAGATATGATTCATATAGAAATTGACAAACCAGAAATAGTTGATTACAAAAGGGAAAAAGTTAAAGATTTTCAGCGCAGGGGAATACTTCCTAAAAGAACTATTTATTTTGTAGGCGTTGATTTTAGTACTGATTATAGGGACAAATTAGAGTCAAAAATTGATTCCATCAAAGGGAAAAAGTCTAGCTTTATACTCATAGAAGGTGTTTTGTTTTTCCTGAGTAGATCGGAAACAGATAGTTTATTTAACTTTTTCGATACGATTCAAAAAGGTGGTGATTATATAGGGAGTGCTTCTTTTCAAGAAACCTTAAAGGATACCATTGCTTTTGAAAATTTATTAAAATTTTTTAATCAGAAAGTCTCCAAGACTAATGAGGATGATTACCAAACGATCCAAGATGAATATTATAAATCAAAGACTAATTATAACTTGATTGATCATCAAGATTATTATAGTCTCTCAGCGCAATATGAAAATAAAATTAATCAAGATAGACAACTTATTTTAAATGAGAATTTCTATTTATTGAAAAAAATATAAAAGCATTGTCCTCTATTCTATGTCAAGAGATTTGTAATAAGATACTAATAACTATATTTCTTCTCAATCTGGATATTGCATTCATCACATACTTACAAAATATTCTTCAGATCCTTATAAATTTGCTGCTGATGGAACAGTAAATCTTCTTGAGTGATGTTCGCCTTAGAAATAGGAATTTCCCTTTGAATATCTTGAAGTTTAAACCGTACCTTTTTATCTTTTCCGTCAGCAAAAGCGACGAATTCCCCTTGTTTCAATCGAAAAAACGCATCAGCCCTTCGTTTGGAGATTTCTTTTTCCCCTTTGGTAATCCGGCTTTCGTAACTAAAACCACTACTTTTACTCACACTTTTTGTCGGGGTTTTGATGATCTCAAAAAAGCGTTCATAATATTTAGCCGTATCGGGATCATTCACCTTTCCAAAAAACTGGTAGGAGAGGTTGCTTAGGATCGCTTTGCTGGCTTTATCGCCATACAACAGATCGTTCTGTACCTTGTCCTGCATCACATAGACGGTAGAAATATCATAACTTCGTAGTGTGGCCGGAATGCGATGCATATTGGGCAGTTTAAGAGTAGGCGCTTCTTCCATCAATAAAAAAGCGGATTCCCGATGACGGATACTCATTTGTTTGATAATGGTATGCATTATCATTGCAATGATGGGAGAGTAAGCCCCATCGTATTTCGGATGGTTGACTAAGGCAATCACCGCAGGATGTTCCGGGTGGTTGATATCCAAAGGCACTTCATCTTTAGAGAGTACATAGAACAGTTTTTGTGAGCTGATCTTTTTAAAAGCATTGGCCAGGGTGCTTTTCACTCCGGCAGTCTGTTTTTCTGATTCTATTCCATTGATAAAGGCGCTGGCCATACTGCGCGCCGTAAGATCTGACTTTAAAAAGGCGACCAGTTTTTTAGTACTGACCAATTGAAACAAGGCAATAATGTGGGGCAGGGTGCAGCAATCAGGATAAGCGGTTTTCATCTTCCAGATCATCCCGCTTAATAAGCCTTCGACGGCATCGGAGAAAAACTTATTACTGCCAGTGCTAGCCGATAGGTTTTGTTCTAGCAGGTTTTCCATCAGGACCCGGGAAACCTCATTCACACTTTCCTCATTGGGCAGGTATTTTGGGGCAATAGGATTGACCCGATAATGGATCTGATCAAAAGCGATGGTATAGAAGTTCAAGTTTTTATTTTTGAATAGGGGATAGGCCATTTCCGTCAGTTCGAAATCCTTGTAATCGTGGATCACCCCACAAAAACCATATTCACTGAAATGCTGCAAGAAGTTATAGATCACACTTTCGGTTTTTCCACTTCCTGCCGATCCGATGATGGAGGCACCCCGGCGGATGTTGTCCGCTTTAAAATTTCCGTTACTCAACTGAAAACGCACCTGGTATTTTTTATCCCCTGGTGCTTTGCGCTCCGCGAAAAAGAGTCCGTATACCACCGCACCCAAGAACAAAGCCGGGGCGATGATATAGAGGGTAATATGTTCCCATTGCCAGTTCATATCCCGATCGATCCTGATTCAATAGCTTTGCCAACCCCTTTTTTCAATTGATTTAGGGCTTTTATCGCCACCTGAAACTTATTCGTAGGAATGCTTAGTACCGCTGTATTCACTCCTGATTGCTGTAATAATTTAAATGCCATTGCCTTTTCATTGGCCGGGAGCTTGGTAATCGTAGAGAAATACAGTTTCGGATCTTTAAGAAACGTTTTTCGAGCGGTATAGCTTTCCACATAATTACGCTTATAACGGAATAGTTGATCAAAGGTTTTCTCTGAATTTTTGATAAAAGCATTACGATCAAACCCCCGTTTAATCATCTTGCCGTGCATTTCTACTTCTGAGGCTTTGTGCTTGCTTCCTGGGGAAAGACTGTAGCGGTTGGAGGCATCCTTTCGGCTTACAATGATATGGATATGACTTTGCGATCCCGGTTTGGCCATTCCCCGCACGATGCGTTTTCCGTCCAATTGATAGGGTGCTGCTGCTTCCAGCCGTTGGATTTTTTGTTGAAGCGTCTTAGTATTCCCAATTTGCTCTCCCCGGTTGATACTTCGGATATCATTTTTCAATTCCAAAATCTTCGTTGCATAAGGCTGATTTTCCCGAACCTGCTTATCGGTCCCTTTAAACGTGCGCTGACGTTCTACCTTGGCGTAATATTTAATATCCGTAATAGCCACTGGGCGACCATCAATTTCCCGATGAAAAGCCTTGGCATATTCCTTCATCGCTTCCCGGGTATAGCGTTTGAGGGCTTCCGGGGAATCCTGAATGGCTTTAAGTTCCCGACCGCTTGGATTTAGGGTAATGGAATAGAACTTGGGTTCTTTATTTTTAAGTTTAGCCGTATTGTCATCGATTTCCCGGATGACTTCTTCGGCAGCTATTTCATCGTGCTGCTGATCAAAAAAATGTTCCAGTTCGGGAAGCGGTTTCCCTTCATTTTCCTTTTCCAGGTAATCCACAAAATCGGCAGCACTTTGCGCATAATTACCCTGCACTTTCTGAGCGGTGATGGTGATGTACATTATTAATTTTTTTATTGAGTTCTTTTTTGAGGTGTTCCAATTCCTCTGTATTCATATTCAGCTTATAATATCCCTTCCCAAAAGTCCCTTTCACATAGGATAAATGTTCCAGTAGGTTTTTTGTGTTATTTCGGTAGGTGTTGAGCTTTTGTTGCATCTGTTCATAGCGGTTTTTGTAATGCTCCAGTTCGCTATCGCGTGAGAAAGGTTCCGGTGTCCCAAAATCAAACTGTTCCGCTTCCTTTTCTTCCTCGTCTACCTTGTTCATTTCCTGAAATAAGGTATCCAGCATTGCCTTGGTAGGCAGTGTCTGTTGCTTTTCAATATTCCGTACAATAGCAATCAGGGCATTAATCCTTTTTTTGGTCGCATCCGTTTTTACGCCAAGATTGTCATTAGGGTCAAGATTGTTCCATTTGAAGAAGTTCAACATTGCCTCCAGGGTTTCCGAATGCGACTTGGAAATGTCTTTGGAAAATGCCCGAAAACGCTCGGCAATATCTTTTTTGATATTGATCCCTGAAAAGCCGTATGTTGAAAATTTCTTCATTTTTGCTGCAAAAAAGTGGCTGTTTACAATGGGTTCCAGGGGTTTTGCTGCAAAGTCCTGAAAATCAATATAATTTAAACATAATTAAACAACTGATTATTAGTGATTTACATAGAAATTGGCAGCCGAGACACCGCTATGCGTGTCACCCTCTTGCTCTTCCAATTTCCGTCCCGCAGGGACCCAAATTTCCAGACATTCCACTAAAGCGGAACGCCTTTATTATTTTATGGATTGGTCATTTAAGGAAAGTCAAATCACCCAATAATTGGGATTAAATAATGACCAAAAGTGTTATTTGTCAACCTTCTAAAGATACGATTTAAAAGAAATAAGCCATAGAAAAAGCCCTCATTTAATAAGGGCTTGTTTGGTGTTTTTTAGTCTTTACATATTGAATACAAAATTATAATTGTATAGATTTCGTATCGCTTCCTCTTCCAACAGGGTGTCGTAATTAACGTAGTGTTGTTGGGCATAGCTCTTTAACTGCTTTCCGAAACGATTTTCTACTTCTTTTTTAGACATCGAAAGCAAACGTTCCTGTGTTTCACTATCAAGGTTGGTATAATTCAAATAGATCATCATCAAATTTTAAATTACAACAATCCATTATCGGCGAAACTATAATAGTCCCCATTGGGAGCGATAATGATATGATCCAAGACTTTCACGTCAAAAAGCTGTGCTGCCTCTTTAATTTTACGGGTCAATCGCTTGTCTGCTTCACTAGGTACAAGTTTATAGCTTGGATGGTTATGAGCAAGCAGGATTCCCACGGATAAGGTCTTCAATACAATCGCAAAAAGGATGCGAATATCAACTAAAGTACCCGTAATACCTCCAATGGATAAAGGATAAACCCCTTTCACTTTATTGGAATTATTCAATAACAGGATTTTAAAGCTTTCCTGTAAACCTATGGTTCCTTTATCCCAGTTATTATAAAGTAATTCCGCTGCGTGCTTAGAACCTTTAATCGGGTCAGATTTTAATGTTCCGATTTTTTCCCGGTAGCTTATCTGTATTTCATTAACTTTGTCTTTCATTATTAGCTTATTTAATGGGTTAATAATTAAAAGAGGGCGCAATTTTCGACGGTGACGCCCTCTTTGTTTTTAAGAATTAGGCGTTACCACCCATTAATAGGATTTCAGAAGCTAGCACTTCGGTAACATATCGTTTTACCCCTTCCTTATCCTCATAGAAACGGGAAGTTAATTTTCCTTCCACGGCAATCTCTTTGCCCTTGCTTACATAATTTTCAATGATTTCAGCGGTCTTGCCCCAAGCCACGACCGTATGCCAGTCGGTAGCCTGTACCTTTTCGCCTTTACTGTTTTTGTAGTTTTCATTGGTCGCCAATGATAAGCGGGCTACTTTTTTGCCATTGTCAAGCTTGGTTGTGCTAGGTTCTTGCCCTACATTTCCGATTAACTGCACTTTGTTTCTTAGATTACTCATAATTAAAAGTTTTAGAGGTCTGCCTTCTAAGCAGACGGTTACACATTGATTAAAAAAATTGATTTACTTATTATATCCGGTAGCGTTTTTCTTTTTTTGATTTTTTTAGTTTCCCTTCCGGATCGATATGTTATTGATGATTTCATATTAAACTGTTTTGATTTACTTCCCATAGAGCCGTATAGCTGTTATCTTTTTTTGATGCTTACACGATTTCAATATTTTGGATTGATAAGGACTTATAAAAGCGAGTAGGGGAGCGGCTTATGCAGTCCGGTTCAACTCCAAAATGTTGGTGTTTTGCGACCAAAAAAAGAATAACTGTACGGCGTGGGTGGGAATCAAAAACCTAAAATGAAGAATCAGTAACCTTCAGGAAGGGAAACTAAATGCAAGAATGGAAATTAGAAATCTCAATTATAAACCTGATCGAAAATATGTAGAGGTTATTAATGAATTGTGTGGATTTAAAAATATTTATTTCGACCTATCTCAATCTATATGAGATAAGCCTCATTTAATCTTAAACATTCAGTTTAAAAGAAAGTTAGACTTTTAAATTTTTGCAGAAATTCAGAAATCTACCACCACTTAATGGTGAAACAGTTAAAAATGATCTTAAATATTAAACTTAGAAAATGACGTAAGAGTTATTTTCTCGATTAAATTTTCGGAAAAAACTTAGAATTTGGTTTCAATTGCTATCAAATGAGATCATTCTAAACCACTCATTTTAATTTATTTGAAATACGTAAAATTCTGTACTTATTCTGTACTAGGTGTAAAAAGAAAAAGCTTCACATCTCTGTGAAGCCTTGATTTTCCTAGTAGCGAGACCGAGATTTGAACTCGGGACCTCCGGGTTATGAATCCGACGCTCTAACCAACTGAGCTATCTCGCCGTATAGTGCAGTATTACTGCTATCACAAAACATTTACACTGTGTTGCAAATGCGGGTGCAAATATAACAACAATTTAAAATGCCGCAAATAATTTTTTCAAAAATATTTAAAATCTTTTCTTTTAATGTTACCAATTAATATATATATTGCTCGAAACTAATAAATCGAAAAATGGAAGATAAGATAAAGTACGAAATGGAATTTCCAATTCACGCTTCTCCTTCATTATTATATCAATACATATCAACACCCTCTGGATTAAGCGAGTGGTATGCTGATAATGTGAATTCACGCGGAGAATTATTTACTTTTATCTGGGAAGGTAGCGAAGAGCAGGCTAAGCTTGTGAGCAAAAAAAGTGATGAGCGTGTAAAGTTTAGATGGGCTGAAGAAGAAGGCACGCCATATTATTTTGAAATTCGTATTCAGGTAGACGATATCACTAAAGATGTTTCTATAATGATTACTGATTTCGCTGAGGATGAAGATGAGGTAGAAGAAGGTAAAATGCTTTGGGAAAATATGATTTCAGATCTAAAACAGGTATTAGGATCGGTTTAATATTCGATATTTAAAACTTACCTTTGCCCCGCTTATTAATCGGGGCTTTTTTATGATCAATTTTAACGGAGAATTACTGCAAGAAAACGAAGCGACTTTATCGATTACAAACCGTGGTTATGCCTATGGGGATTCAGTATTTGAAACCATACGGGTGATCAACGGAAAAGTAATGTTTTGGGAAGATCATTATTTTAGATTGATGGCTTCTATGCGTATTATGCGAATGGAAATTCCCAATGAGTTTTCTCCAGAATTTTTAGAAGAACAAATTATTAATCTTATTAGAGAAAATAACCTTCAGGACAAACCTGTACGGGTTAAATTTTCTGTATTCAGAAAAGAGGGTGGTTTATATACTCCTGAGGTAAGAGATATCGAATATTTTATTCTTACCTCAGAAATTGAGCATTCTTTTTATACGCTTAATGAAGATTTTTATGAAGTTGAACTTTTTAAAGATCATTATATCAACGCTGGTTTGCTTTCAACAATAAAAACCAATAATAAAGCTGTAAATGTGCTTGGCGGTATTTTTGCCAGAGAGAATAATTATCACAACTGTTTACTGGTTAATGAAAAAAAATCTGTTGTAGAAGCACTAAATGGTAACCTGTTTTTGGTAAAAGGGGATCGTATTAAAACGCCACCACTTACCGATGGTGCTTTAACCGGCATTACACGAAAGCAGTTGGTAAATATGATCAAAAAGTTGCAGGAATATAAATTTGAAGAAGCATCAATTTCACCATTCGAATTACAAAAAGCAGATGAGCTATTTATCACAAATGTAATCGTAGGGATACAGCCGATATCCAAATATCGTAAAAAAGAGTATACTAATACCGTGGCAAAAGATTTGTTAGCCAAACTAAATGCCAAGGCAAGATTGGGTTAGAGTAGTGGTTAGGCCAGGTAGAATAAGAATTTTATCTAATTATTTAATTATAACTAGGATTCTCTGGAGCATTAGACCATAAAACATATTCGCCACCTAGCTGCATCATCTGATCTTTCCAGAATGAATCATAAGGGCGTTCAATAATGCTTTTTTGATCTTCGTTAGTGACTACGATCCAGGAATTTGAATCTAATTCATTATTCAATTGTTCCGCATCCCAGCCAGAATATCCCAGAAAAAATCGTATTTGATTTTCATCGATCATATTTTGGGAAATAAGAGTGGTTACAGCATCAAAATTTCCTCCCCAGTAGATGCCATCTGCAATTTCTACACTATCGGGAATCAAATCTGGGACTCGATGAATAAAATAAAGATTATCCTGCTCTACGGGACCTCCATTATAAATCTGGAAATCTACATTTAAGCCTGGAATTAAATCTTTTAGGGTGAAATCCAACACCTTATTAAGAATAAATCCAACAGACCCACGCTCAGAATGCTCGGCCAAAAGCACTACAGATCTATTAAAGGATATGTCCCCAATGATGGAAGGTTCTGCGATTAAAAGGTGGCCTTTAGAGGGTTTAAGTGCAATCATAGGCATACTTTTTAACTAATCTAACTAATTATTCCTAACCTTACAATAAATATTAAAAAAATATGTATAAAAAAAGCTTTCCTGAGAGGAAAGCTTTAATACTTTAACTAAAATAGTGATAATTATTAGTTTACAGCTTTTTGTAAATCTGCACCAGCTTTAAATTTCACTACATTTTTAGCAGCGATTTTAATAGTTTTTCCTGTTTGTGGGTTTCTACCTTCACGTGCTGCTCTTTTAGACACAGACCAAGATCCAAATCCTACAAGAGAAACTCTGTCTCCTTTTTTAAGAGAAGTTTCGATTCCTCCTAAAAATGATTCTAATGCTTTTTTAGCTGCAGCTTTTGAAATACCTGCATCTTCAGCCATTGCGTCGATTAAATCTGTTTTGTTCATAATTTGAATTTAAATAATTGTTGGTTAAACATTCTGTTTAATTGCTCTTACAAATTTATATGGATTTATCGCCTATGCAAGTAATGGCAAGGGAAAACGGAAACTTTGTTGATAACTTTGGCAAAATGTTAATAATTGTAGACCAAATTTATTGATTTTTTATGATTTCAGTATTCGTAAGGGCTCAGAGCATGTAAGCCTCATTTTCTACCGTTAAGCCGTTTAGCAAATCTTTTACTTTCATTTTACGTTTACCTGGTAGTTGAATTTCATTAATCAAGATATAACCATCTTTGGTAGCTACTTTAATTTGGTACTTCTCAACACTTAGCTTCCCCACTTTTTCTTTATGATCTTTTAATGCGATTTCACAATCAAAAATCTTTACATTCAATTTTTCATCATTCTGAAAATAGCACCAGGCAGCAGGGTAGGGATTTAAGCCTCGTATTAGGTTGTAAATAGTGATAGTATCTTTACTCCAGTCGATCTTGGTGTTTTCGCGGGTTAATTTTGGGGCCGGTTTTGGATCTTCTTCTTTATTTTGAGGAATGGTTCTTACTTCGCCAATTTCTATGAGTTTAAGGGTATCTACAATTAGTTCTCCACCAAGTTTCATTAAGCGATCGTGAACAGATCCTACATTTTCTGTAGCCTCGATTTCAATTTCTTTGGACTGGATGATATTGCCGGTATCTATCTTGTCATCGATGAAAAAAGTAGTGACTCCTGTCGTCTTCTCACCATTGATCACCGCCCAGTTTATAGGCGCCGCTCCACGGTATTCCGGTAAAATGGAAGCATGTAAATTGAATGTTCCGTATGCTGGAAACTTCCAAACTTTTGTGGGTAACATTCTAAATGCAACCACCACCTGAAGGTTAGGTTTTAATGATTTAAGCTGAGTTTCAAAATCATCAGACTTTAAATTAGTTGGCTGTAAAACAGGCAGGTCTTTTGTTAATGCGAATTTTTTTACCGCGCTTTGGTTTAACTTTCTTCCACGACCGGCTGGTTTATCAGGAGCCGTAACTACACCCACAACATTGTAGCCGGCTTCAATAATTTTGGCAAGACCCTCTACGGCAAAGTCTGGCGTTCCCATAAATAGTATGCGTAAGTCTTTCATTTTAATTTATTTTATAGCTGTTTGTAGGTGTTCGTTTTATTTTGTTTTTTTCTAGTAAAAGTCGTAAAACTTCCAGTATATGTTCTTCCGCAAAAGGTAGTTGGGTGACCAGGTCTCTGGAAGATTTTTCAGTATTTCTTAGCATCTTTATAATTTCAAAATAGATGATATTCATCAATTCCCGGGTTAGTTTTCCGGTTTTTTTTCTTGTGCAAACCGAGCAAAGTCCGCAGTCTTCAATTTCCTGTTCTCCAAAATACGTTAAAAGCTGTTTGCTGCGGCAACTTTCCTTATTGGCGATATAGTCCAAAACCTGTGCTATTTTTTCTTTTTTGTGCTTAAGATATTGCTCGATAAACCTGACATGCGGGATTAGAGTACGTTCATCTTCCCGGGGTACTAAAAAAGTAACAGAGGCATCATGTTGCGCATATTCAAACTCAATAATCTCATCTTTTTCCAGTTTCTGGAGCAGATGTAAAGCTTCGGTTTCAGAAATATTTGATTTTTCAGCTAAAGAAGCCAGGTTTATAGCTGTGAGATTTTCAAAGACACCACCATAGGTTCTTAAAATGGTTTTGGTAAATTCAGAAACCTCAGGTTGATTGGTTAGATAGCTATTTAATGTACCCGGAAAAACTTCAAACTTCACTACAGTACGTTTCTGAAATTCTTCACTTAATTTAAGGATGGCACAACGTTCTAAAATTTGTAAAGCAGCATAAGTTTTATGAATATTAAAATGGTATTGTTTGCAAAACAGGTTAAAGTTGAAATTAAAAACTTCCTGTTCACCTTCTCCATAAGCAATTCTAAAATAGGCGAGCACTTTTTTATACACCTCTTTAATTTCCGGAATGGAAGGCAGCCTTGCTAAAAATTGATTCTCTAAAACCGGAATATCGCTTTTATTGGTGATTACTGTTGCTTCAGCATACTTATCATCACGACCGGCACGGCCCGCTTCCTGAAAATAACTCTCTAAATTTTCTGGCAAGTTAAGATGGATTACATGCCTAACATCTGGTTTATCGATCCCCATCCCAAAAGCGGTAGTGGCGACCATAATTCTAAATTTATTTTGAAGCCAGTCCTCCAGTTTTTTCTTTTTGGCAACCTGTTTCATTCCGCCATGAAAGGCCTCGGCTTTGTAGCCTTGTGATTGCAGATAACCGGCAATTTCAGTGGTAGCATTTCGACTTCTTACATAAATAATAGCTGTTTCTTCTGCAGATTTTAAAAGTTTAGCTACTTCATAAAATTTATCTTCAGCATAAACTACGTTATAGGCGATATTAGGTCTGTAAAAAGATTTTTTATGTAGCTTAAGATCTGGTAATTGTAATTGCTCTTTGATGTCTTCAATAACTTGGGGAGTTGCGGTTGCAGTTAAAGCAATTAAAGGTACTTCTGGTTTTAGTTCATTAAAGATATTGATATTGCGATAGGCAGGTCTAAAATCATGTCCCCATTGCGAAATGCAATGAGCTTCATCTACAGCAATCAAATTTACATTCATTAATCTGATGCGTTCCTGTACCAGCTCCATTTGAAGTCTTTCGGGCGATAGGTATAGAAATTTATAATCTCCATAAATGCAATTATCTAATTTTTTATCCAGATCGTTAAAAGAAATACCACCGGTAAGACTCATGGCCTTTATCCCTTTTGCCTGCAAATTGCTTACCTGGTCTTCCATTAAGGCGATAAGCGGAGAAACCACAATACAAATACCGCTTCGCAGTAAAGCCGGAACCTGAAAACATATAGATTTACCGCCGCCAGTAGGAAGTAAAGCCAATACATTTTCACCCTCTAAAACCGAGGCAATGATGGGCCACTGTAAAGGTCTAAACGCTTTGTGTCCCCAGTATTTATTTAGTATTTGTACAGCTTCCTGCAATATTATACCTCACTAGTGTTGTTTAAAATAAAATCGGTTCTTTCTTCGACAGTTCCGGTAGGCACAATTATAGGTTTGTAGCCGTAAGCTATATAAGTTTTAGAGAGGTAGTCTGATATTTTTTCGGCTTCAGCAAAACTCTCATAGCGTTCGTTATCACTCTTATATATTTCTTCCCAGGGTGGTAATAAAAAAACCTGTTCGTATATTCGGTTTTTACAGGTAGAAATAAACGGCTCGTCGTATTTCGTATTAAAATAATCCATATAGGCAATCACGTCATGTACGCCACGATCTATAAAGATCAAAGTACCCTCAGATTCTTTAGCTTCGATAAATTGAGCATCCCTGCCTTCTAAAAGTTTTTTACTAAATAGTAGCGGTTGTTCTAAAAATAGCTGATCGATTCCTTCTTTTTGCGCTTCAAGGGTTACCTGTCTTGAAATTTCGTGTAGGCAGGTATAGCCACGTTTTTCCAGTTCGAAAATTATCGAAGATTTTCCTGTTCCCGGTCCACCGGTAATTACAATTTTTTGTGCTTTCACCCTGCAAATTTCGACATTTGATTTTGATTATAAAAATGGTATAAACCTTGTATCTTTGTAATCTTTAAATTAGAAGAAGAATATAATATGAGTCTATCGAATAATCCGGATGAATTTTACGCAAAACTGAAATCACAGCTTCAGGATACTGCCATGTGGCCTTCAGAATATTTATATAAGTTTATAGTGCCATCTGAAGAAGATAAAATAAAAGGTGTAGAAGATATTTTTGATAATATGGGAGCGGTGATTACCACCAAAAAGTCTAAAAAAGGAACTTACACCAGCGTTTCTGTAAATGTAAGGATGAAAAATCCAGATGCAGTGATTGCAAAATATAAAGAAGTAGGAGAAAAGATAGAGGGAGTAATTTCGCTATAAATTTTATTTTGAGTTTTTTATTTGATAATTCCTAAATGCCTTATTGCGTCAATATCCCTATGGATAGTTAGTGGTTAACTGATGATCTTTTGAGTATATACCTGGGAATTAAAACATCAGTGCATAACTAATTTTTTAATTATTGATTAAAAACCGACGATCTTTTACCCAACTTGGTTAATATTTCTTATTTTGCAGGCAGAATAAACTTCTGCAATTTAATATTACCGAATTTAAATCTAATTTTTTTGACAAACGCATTAGAATATAACTCTGAAAGGAGTACGTTGATAATTCCTGAATATGGTAGACATCTGCAAAAAATGGTAGAGCATGCCGTAAGTATTAAGGATGATGAAGAGCGAAACCGTGTAGCCAAATCTATAATTGCGGTTATGGGAAACATGAATCCGCATTTACGTGATGTACCGGATTTTCAGCATAAACTGTGGGATCAATTATTTATAATCAGTGATTTTAAACTGGACGTAGATTCACCTTTCCCAAAGCCAAGCCGAGAAATACTAGAAGAACATCCTGATCCTTTGGATTACCCTCAAAACTTTCCAAAATATCGTTTCTACGGGAATAATATTAAACGAATGATCGATGAGGCTAAGAAATATGATGAAGGTGAGTTTAAAGATGCTTTAGTATTAGCCATTGCGAATCACATGAAAAAATCTTTCTTAAACTGGAACCGTGACACCGTAGATGATAATGTTATTTTTGAGCATTTAAAAGAATTAAGTGAAGGTGATCTAAATCTTAAAAACTCTGATGAGGACTTAAGCGATTCATCTAATCTTATGCGCGGGAAGAAAAAATACACAAAACCCAATAGTCCAAAAAGAACAGGTCGAAAAAGCCGTAAACGCTACTAAAATTTAACCAATTTCATGGGAACTTTTCAGATTGAAGGAGGGCATCAGCTTCAGGGGAAAATTCAGCCTCAGGGAGCCAAAAACGAAGCCCTGCAAATTCTTTGTGCCGTATTATTAACTTCTGAAGAAGTAAGAATTAATAATATTCCAGACATTATAGATGTAAATAAGCTTATTGGTTTATTAGAGAATCTGGGTGTTAAAATCCAGAAATTAGGAAAAGGAAGTTATATATTTAAAAGTGACGCCCTAAATTTAGATTATCTGCAAAGTGAGCAGTTTAAAAAAGATGGTAGTGGTCTACGTGGATCTATAATGATTGTGGGACCGTTATTATCTAGATTTGGTAAAGGATACATTCCAAAGCCTGGTGGAGATAAAATTGGCCGTCGTCGTTTGGATACGCATTTTGAAGGTTTCATTAATCTTGGCGCTAGTTTTAGATATAATAAGGAGGAACGTTTTTATGGAGTAGAAGCGCCTAACGGATTAAAGGGAAAATACATGCTTTTAGAAGAAGCATCGGTTACCGGAACAGCCAATATCGTTATGGCTGCCGTTATGGCAGAAGGAACAACTACCATCTACAATGCTGCCTGTGAGCCTTATCTACAGCAACTTTGTAAGATGCTTAACTCGATGGGAGCAAAGATAGGCGGTGTAGGATCTAACTTACTGGTGATCGAAGGCGTTAAAGAACTAGGGGGGTGCGAGCATACAATTTTACCGGATATGATTGAAATAGGATCCTGGATAGGCCTTGCTGCGATGACCAAGAGTGAAATTACCATAACTAATGTGCGTTGGGAAATGCTTGGGTTAATTCCTACTACTTTTAAAAAGCTGGGCATTACTATTGAGCGTAGGGGGGACGATATATTTATACCGGCTCATAATGATGGTTACGAAGTGCAAAGTTTTATAGACGGTTCTATAATGAATATTAGCGATGCACCGTGGCCGGGTTTTACGCCAGATTTACTAAGCATTATTTTAGTAGTGGCAACGCAGGCCAGGGGTAGTGTGCTAATTCATCAAAAGATGTTTGAAAGTCGATTGTTCTTTGTAGATAAACTTATTGATATGGGAGCAAAGATTATACTTTGTGACCCGCACAGGGCCACGGTAATCGGTCATGATTTCCATTCGTCTTTAAAGGCTACTACAATGACTTCTCCAGATATTAGAGCGGGGATTTCTCTATTAATTGCAGCACTTTCTGCAAAAGGAACATCTACTATTCACAATATAGAGCAGATCGATAGAGGTTATGAAGATATTGAGGCACGTTTAAAAAGTATAGGGGCCAAGATCGAAAGAATTGCTTAAAGCGGAAATCCTATATAGATTATTATAAAATAAAAACCTCGAGAATATATTCTCGAGGTTTTTTCTTAAAAATAGGCTGCCCATGAAAAAGAAGAAGGATAGGTATGAGATTCTTTGTGAGCAAATGATATTGAATCCCAATCTGATGTTTTTTACATCTTTTTTCTTACACTAGGGGGCAGCCATTTTATCCAATAATCGAGATTAAATGTTCTAATATATCCAGAGAGCTATCGAGATGCCTTGGTTAAAAAATAATTTTTTTATACATCTTATCGGTATTCCTAGGATTTACTGAATGCATTTTAAGTAAATGAGTTATTTTCCCTGGCCTTGATTATTATTGGCATTATAATGAATTGAATGAATTTTAAGAAAAATTTGTTTCGTAACGCAACAAAATAGAAGGTTGGGTACGAAAGATTTTGTAAGGATTTCATTCAAATTCAGGTTCGGGATTCTTCCAGTGTTATTCCTGCGGAAAACAATAGGTGGCACAATGCCAGATGAATTCATAATCTTCACCATTATAAGTACCGGGGACATTTTCATTTTTAGTGGTTTCTACGGTATATTTTGTGTTCCAGGGAAGTTTAAATGAAATTTTCCCTTCATCATCAGTGTGTATAGTTTTAGACCAAAGATCTGAAACATATATTTTTACTTCCTGTTCGCTAATCGGTTCTCCCTCATAATATATCTGCAATGTTTTTTCTTCATTTTCAGAAGGAATTTCCTTAATGCTTAAACCCTTCTTCGTAATTGTTGAAGCTGTAGGTGCATCGGCCACGTTTATTTTCGCAAAAGACTGGTAATGGGTTTTAAAAATCCCAAAGTCATATTCGCTATAATCGATCACATCAATATTATCATTTTTCAGCTGAATGGTAAAAGTACCTTCTTCAGTAGGGGTGAAATACCCTAAATAATGGTCTCCTTTTTTATCCAAATTCAGTTTCGTAGATGTGCCATCAGGATTGATAACCCAAACTTCAAAACTGGAAACACTTTTAAAAGCATCGCCATCGGTTTTTTCGATAACACCATAGGTGTATTCTCCATAATGAACTTTTACTTCTTGTTTTTTGTTCAGTTCGCCATTAGGCCTTGTTTCTATCCATAAATAATGTGCAAAGGATGTGCTGTAGCAAAGTAAAAATAGGATAATTAGGTTTAGTTTTTTCATATAAATAAATTTAGTTAAACTGTTTATTCTCAGCTTTTCTTTAAATGCTGAAAAAAATCACTTGTTAGAGTTTTAGATGTTATGATTATATCCTCCCTATAATAATGCTATAGGGAGTTGGAGGAATTTGAAGCTTAAAATTTATAATTAAGGCTTAATCTAAAGTTTCTTCCGGGTTCACTTTGCCAGTATACGTAAGTACCATAATCTGCACCAGAGTATAGATATTCGTTAAGAAGGTTATTAAGGTTAAGAGCTACACGAAAGTTATCGTTCTCCCAGCTTAGGGCTCCATCCATTCTAAAATAATCTGGTAAATCTGTTTGGCCATCGGCACCCCAAACCCAGGATGAGCGGTCTACCTGGTACTGGTAGCCCAGTGAAATCCCGAATCCTTTTAAATTTTGGTTCTGGAATGTATAATCTAACCATCCGTTGGTGATATGTTTTGAAAAACCAGCAATAGGGTTTCCATCGGCGTCTTCTACATTAGTATACGCGTAATTTAGAATTAAGTTTAAACCTTTGGTAATTTCTCCACGGGTATCAAATTCAAAACCACGGGAAGTAATATCGGTATCTACCTGTAAAGAGTAGTTGGCATCTTCAGGGTCGGCTACCAGGAATTTATCTTTATGAATATCGAAGTAGGTGGCGGTAGCATTCCATTTTCCGTTCAGGAATTCAAACTTTAATCCTCCTTCAATGTCCTCAGCGGTTACCGGATCAAAAGCGTCGCCAAATCTGTTCGTTCCCTGTTCTGGTAAAAAAGACTGGTCGTACATTCCGTAGATGACTAAATTATCCAAAATCGAATAAGATACCGCTACACGTGGTGTAAATACTTTATCGTCTGATGTTACGCCGTAAGCACTACTTTTAAACTCTGTATATCTACCGGCAAGAGTAAGACGCAGTGCATCATCAAAAAAACCCAATTGATCCTGAAGGTAATAGGAAAGATAGTTAGAAGTTATAATTCCGCTTGCCCGTTGTTGTAGATTTTTACTTCTGTCAAATTCAGGTAATAGGGCTGCTGGCTGTGGATTATAAATATTAAAAGGATTATCTTGAGTATCTATGCTAAGGCTTTGCGACCAATCCGCTATGTAATTTTTATTTCCGTAATCTAATCCTCCTAAAATTTTATGTGAGATATCACCAGTTAGCTCTTTACCATTAATAAAAACCTGTCCTAGCTTTTGTTCTTCTTTGGCGTCCCAAATACTAATATTACGTAATAAATCACCGTTTTCCTGAACTCCGAATGCGCTATTGATCCATAAACTGGAACCTTCATGCTGATAATTAAGGTAACTAAGCTGTGCGGTTAAATTCCAATTCTGATTAAGTTGATGTTTAAAATTTATAAATCCATAGTGTTCTTTCATCACCGAAGGACCAAGCCTTGGATCTGATAATGTAAAATCACGGTCCACATCAGCGTATTCATTGGGAGCAAAAACATAAGCAGATCCTATAAGTTTTGTTTTGTAATATTGATAGGTATACTGTGCTGTTACCGAGGTTTTATCATTAAAATTATATGTGATACTCGGCGCAAGGGTATAGCGATTTTCTGGCTCGAAATCTCTATGAGCTTCCTTGGTAGATGCCGCACCTACAAATCGATATTGCAGTTTTTTATTTTCAGATAAGTTCCCTTCGATGTCTGCCGTAGCTCTTAAAGTATTGTAACTGCCGGTAAGTATGCTAATCTCTCCACCGGTTTTACCTGTTGGTTTTTTGGTCACTACATTATAAAGTCCACCGGGTTCTCCACTGGATAACATAAAGGCAGATGGGCCTTTTACTACTTCTATACGGTCAACCAAAGCAAGATCCTCGGCCATCGGACCCCAGGTAGATAATACATTCATTCCATTTCTAAAGGGAGGGATTCTAAAGCCGCGCATATTAATTCTAGCAAAATTTCCCCAATGCTCTATCATTTGTGCACCACTAACATTTCTGGTGACATTTTCCATGATAGAGATCGCCGCCTGGTCTTTTAGGACATCGTTGGTAATAATCTGGATATTTTGAGGAATATTGATGATTTCTTCATCTAGTCTAAGGGAAGAAGAAACCTTGCGAGCCGTGTAAGCCTCTTTTTCTCCAGAGATCCAAACATCCGAGAGGGAGGTAATCTCTTTTTGAATGATGACCTCTATAGTTTTATTCGATTGAATATTAACTGTTAGCTCTTTTCTTATAAAGCCGATTTCGGAAATCACAAGAGTATATTCTCCTTTTGGTATGTTTGCGATGCTAAAGAAACCATTCTGATTGGTGTATGCTCCATAATTGGAATCTTTTAAGTATATATGGGCATTGCTAACCAGGTTTTGTTGCTCATCAAAAACAAATCCACTAAGTTCTGCAGACTGATTTTGGGCAGAAGCTCCATAAAATCTACTTAAGATTAGAAATAATAAAAGTAAACTTTTCTTCATTTTGTTTTTATTTAGATTTGTTATAAACAATAAAAGCAAATGTATTAAAGTGATATAAAAGAATTATAAAAAATTTAATATAATTTTTAATCAATCCAGATAAAATTTAAATGCTTGGTTGGGATAGATGGTAAATATTTGTTTTTTAGGTATTCGTAAATTATTTGGTTTGTCTTTTTATATAATTGAATTTGATAAGATCAGTCGTTATTCGGAAAGATTAACCATTTTTTCAAAAGAAAAAGTCCTAAAAAAAGCGATCATTTTAATGATCGCTTTTTTTAGGACTTCAATAAGAAGCTATTTTATTAGAAATGTGATTTTAAATTACAAAAATCAGACTTTTTGAGCTCGCTCTTTATTTTCTTTATAATGAAACAAGTTTTGTTCTTTGATCATTTGTGTGGTTTTTTCAGGAAGCATTTCTTCCCATCCTTCTTTTCCGTCTGAGATCATTTGTAAG
>Ga0098065_1000368_pt1 | contig 21932 bp, 10 predicted proteins | sample 25_taG_FD_75062 | JGI IMG/M metagenome (GOLD analysis project Ga0098065, IMG submission 75062) | Marine viral communities from Cariaco Basin, Caribbean Sea - 25_WHOI_OMZ | ecosystem: Environmental > Aquatic > Marine > Oceanic | place: Caribbean Sea: Cariaco Basin | collected 2014-11-08 | reverse complement strand
CGGGTTAATGGTATTTTAAAGAATGAGTTCTTGTTGTATGAGTGCAATACGATGGGTGAGCTTAAACAGCTTATCGATGAGTCTGTTTATGTCTATAATAATGTCAGACCTCATTTAAGTTTGAATATGAGAACACCTGCCCAGGTTCATGACCGTTATTCATGTCCTGCTTAATGTAAAAAGCCAGATACTCAGGGTATCTGACTCATTAAAAAATCATCAATCTATTTTAGGACGGGACATTTATCATATTATATTCAATTTTTAATATATAAATTTAAACTTATGGTTTTGACTGAAGTGGACTTTGCTTAAAAAACTTGACCATAATATCGTAAATATCAGGATAAGCATCCACCAGCTTTTGCGGCGTCTCAAAAAACACCTCACTCAATACCGCAAAAAACTCGGCTGGATTGGTGGCGCCATACCGATCTAAACCTGACTTTCGGTGCGTTTGAAAATCTTCAAAGTCGCGCGACATAATCTCTGTCCAACGCATAGGATCCATTTCAGGCTGCATCGGCGGAAAGCCATTAGCGCGGCCATTCATCATATCGAGCTTATGCACAAACTCATGAATGACGACATTGTGACCATCGCGCTCACCTGAGTGTTTGGCATCTTTCCAAGAAAGAACGACAGGCCCTCGCTGCCATGCTTCCCCGCTGCGGTGCTGACTGCCTTCGTGGACGATACCAAACTCATCTACCGTTGTACTCTCACTTTTGTACGAACCTTGATAAATAATAATAGACGACCAGCCGCTATACCACTCAAGGCTTAGGTTTAAAATGGGCAAGCAAGCCTGTAGCGCAATGGATTGTCTGACAGCGTCAGTAATCTCAAAACCTTGTGCGCCGACAATTGACTTATCATCCAAAAACAAGGTCGCTAAATCAAACAAACGACCTCTCTCCTCCTCGTTTAGCCTATCGAGAATGACGATACGCTCAGCTGCTCGCGCCCAGTCCTCATGGGTAAATTCACTACTATCCAATATCCGCTGTTCACGCCAGTCTTTGATGATGTCAAACATACACCTTATCCCTATTATTCTTAGTATATAGGCCGTCAATTCTACACATACTACAGCGATAACCAGTAGCACACCATGATAATTACTATATTAAAATGTATAAAAAACGCCCCTCGTATTTCTAAATTAAACCTCCAGCGACAACATATTCATAATCAACTTAATCAAGGTTTATTTTTGATTGGGGTCAGACTTCTTGCCCTGCTGGATCATCTAATAATCCTTCATCGTAGCGTTGTAACCACAAAAAAGTCTGTGTATAACGACTGATTATTTCAATCAGGCCGCGTCCTTCATCCGTTTTCAATTCAGGGCTTTGGGCAGTTTTCTTAATTAATCTTAACGCTTGTTGTAATTCGGCAGAGTTCTTATCAAAGCGCTGTTGGTTAAGCGTATAGCCTTGCACCAAGTATTCATGTAGGCGCTGGGTGGCCCAAATGCGGAACTGAGTGCCTTTTTGGGAGTTCACACGGTAGCCCACAGAAATAATGGCATCTAGATTATAAAATCGAATATTACGACGGACTTGTCGCTTACCCTCCTGACGAACTACCGAGGATTGCTCGGTAGTTGCTTATAGGTCTAATTCACCTTCTTTATAGATGTTTTTTAGGTGCAAACCAATCGTGTCAGAGTCCTTTTCAAACAGTGTGGCCAATTGTGCTTGTGAGAGCCACAAAGTATCGTGCTCTAAGCGAATCTCTATCTGAGTCTGTCCATCTGCACTTTCATATATCTCTACTTTTACCGCATTATCATTCATAACAAGCTCTCGTCGCGTAATATCACGCTATAATCTAATAAAAATAACGATATCTTAAGCTATCTAACTTTTAAGTACATCGATGATAATTAAGACAACAAAAAACCCAAGCCAGTACATAATGACTGACTTGGGTTTGGTGTTTTGAATAGCATCATAACGATGTCTCATTCAGTGTTGTGTCATCTACCTCATAACCTGGTACATGGAAGACTCACTGGACTGCACCTAGATAACACCTCTAGTGCATTAGCTCAACCACGATTGCGTGGTTGCGCCAGCGAGCTAATGACACTAGAGGTGTTATCTAGGTATTAGCAGGACTGAAACAGTCTTCCTTGGGTAAAATGTAATGGCTTGACTCGTGGACGACGCAGCATCGTCCTTCACCGAAAACGGTGAAACGCTAAATCTCACAACGCCCCTATTCTGCCTGATTCTCGATTCTACTGTCAATCATTCTTTAACCAATAATTGAGATTTACTTCACCTATGCGACAAATAATGTCGCACAATTACATTTACCTATCTACGCGACATAATTTGTCGCATCATAGTTTTTTGGTTAACAAAAGTTCTTGATATTTATTATTAAATAGGCTTTTATATGCTTACAAAATATCATTCGCTGACTACATTATTATTAAGGCACACCGTTATGAGTCTGTCGTTCGAACAAATTCAGCATGCTTGGCAGGTACAAGATCCAAGCTTGGTCGAAAAGCTTTGTTTATTATCCCAGCAACCCGATTCATTACCTGAATCGCCGATATCCGATGACGAGCTGACATTTGAGCGATTTTTAAATAAGGTTCAGAGTTATTCGTTCCGCGAGCAGCCTCCTGAAACACAGTTTGCAGAGCGTGTAGCGATGATGGCAGTCTTAGAGTCAGATGAAGGCACATACCCTCTCCCTGATCGCTATAAAATTCACTTAATATTAATCGCACTTTGGGAAGATAAAAGCGCCTACTCAAGAGCTATCTTAAAGCAAGCTATCAATGATTTACCTTTGAGTTACGGCGTTTGGCGCGGGTTAAAATATATTTATAAAGCGTCTGAATATGAGCAAGATTATGAGATTTTTGCGCCTATCACTGCCAAAATCGATTTGCATCGTTTTGACCAAAAAGCCCGAGACGCTATTAGTCTTGCTACCAAAACCTATATGAGTCTCAGGGCATGGCGCTATCTGCGCAAACTGGGTCAGCAGATGCCAATGGGCTATATTGAGGCAGCAGTTTTTGTGCTTGCCAGCTATGATGAAACTATGGCCGTCGGTCAATTGCCACAAATCAACAGCTGGGTGCTCAATCACCTCTGTTTTCACAACTCAGCCGACTATGGTGTCAATCGCTTTCATAGCCACGCGCCGCGTAAACTGTTTAACAATAAAGGTCGTGCTTTTAAAGAAGCATGGCAACGTGATTCTGAGCCTCTGATTAGGTTATTAGCAACAGCGAAGAACGAGGCCATAAGGCAATTTGCGACGGACAGCCTAAAACACGACTTTAAGATCCAGCTGCGTGATGTGAGCCACCAAACCATTCAATATCTATCGGCAGGCTATGTACACAGTCAGGCACGCGATGAGATGATCGTATGGTTGATTGAGCAATCCCCGAATTTTGAGAAGTCAAAATTTGTGGCGCTTGGATTGCATGAAGTGGTTCTTAAATTGTTACGCTCAAGCTATCCTGCTGCTTATCAGTATGCCATCGGTTATGCCAAAAGTTATGCGCGATCTCTCCCGTTAGCCGAGCTAATGATACTAGCCATGTCAGATCATGAGCCTGTTCGCAGTTTTGCCATCAGTGTTATTTTGAGTCGTCATCCCATCAAAGATATTGGGGTATCAGGTTGGGGACAGTTATTAGATAGCTCTTATCACCACAACATTGCCGCCGAACAGCTCAGTAAACACTTCACACGCCGTGATCTGACGGCTGAATGGTTTTTTGAGCGCCTGATCAGCAATCAGCGTTACAGCACGCGCTTTGCAATACGTAGACTGCCAGAGCTGTACAGCGCACAGGAACTTGGCAGCGACTATTTTATTCGTTTGGCAGTGCAGCTAGATACCTCTACAAATAGCGACAGCAGCGAGCTGTGCATGGATTTTGCATTACAAGAGCTCAATCGCCTCGATTTGAACGTCATAGACATCAACGTTTGGCAGTATCTATTGCTGCATCCTCTAGCGCAGCAAACCGTCATTGATTGGCTTGATGAAGATATTTTGTCAGCAAGCAAGATTCCGATGTCCTACTGGCATGCCCTTGCCTATGAGCCGGATTGGCATAATAGTGATGAAATCGTGCAGATAAAAACCTCTCCTTATCTCACGCGCTATAGCCGCGCTCATACTGACACAAACACGCATTTCGATCATGCATATGTGATCAAACGCTGGCAAAAAGACCTAAGCTTTGATGAATATTTGGCGTACACCGTACGTGACTGGTTGGCTGATGTGCGTCGATTTGCGCCAACTGAGTTAGAGTTTGAGTGGCTCATGACACTTGCCCGCAGTGAGCATGCAGCATACCGCGAATTTGCGATTGAACGCATTAATAAAGGTTTCTTGCCAGCAGACTTTGCGACCACTCAGGAGCCATTATCAGAAGAAGGTCAGCCTAAAAATACAAACACCACTCAAACCACTGGAGCCAACGAAGTTACTGTCGATTTGAACAATCAGCGTTATTTGTTTACAGGTAAAATGCAAAGCATGAGCCGAGGCGATGCCGAAAAGCTGGTCAAAGCGGCCAATGGTGCGATCAGCAGCGCGGTGAATAATAAGCTGGACTATCTGGTCATCGGTGATGACGGCTCGCCTCTATACGGCGCTGGTCGCAAAGGCAGTAAGCAGCTCAAAGCAGAAGCGTTGATCGCTGAAGGCGCACCACTCAAAATCATATCAGAAACTGCATTTTTGCAGATGCTGACAGGACAATCACGCGCGGCATCCGAAGACGATACAGTAGCAGGTGCAGAAGTTCTGTGGTCAATGGCAATCGAGGATCCTACCGCACCCATCAGTGAGCTGGCTATCAGTTATCTCAGTCATCATCATGAGCAGATCTGTATGGCATTAACGGACAGACCTGTCGATCCCGATGCGATTATTCCCTCTGCATTTTTTAGCGCCGAGCGCGTTATCCCGTTATTGCAAAGCAGTCAGCAAGCGCTACGTAACTTCGGCCTCTTATTGACAAAGTATGAGCTGGCTAAGTGGTCGCCAACGCCGACGCTTTGGCTAATAATGGCAGAATTGCCTTATCTTGAGGTCACGCAGTTGTTGCAGCAAGCGCTATTGGCAGCACCTTCTGTCAGCAATCGCGCTTACCATGTATCTGTAGAGCGGTTTAACGAGGCTATGCTCAACGCATTCATCGGTAGCAAAAAGCGACTGGCACGGCAGCTTGGCATGACATTATTACAGAGCCATCATCAATTTCAAAATCCGAAATCTCTTTACCTATTAAGCCAAAGCGCTGATCGTGAAATACGCTATGCCGCAGTGACCATGCTGTGGAAGCAGTATAAAGCACGCCACGTCTCGCCTCTCTGGCAGCCTGCAAACCAGTATGATAAAAATGAGAATGCGTCAGCAAGCAAAACAAGCACTGCTAACACTGAGTCTCATGCAAAAACCTTTACGCGTACCGCGCCAAGTGAGTGGTCAACCAATCCCCCTGCTGATTTGAATCAACTATTAATGCTATTAAGACGTGGGCTGTTTGAGTTGCCACCAGGACGATTAAGTCCGTCTAAAAACGCTGAGCGATCAAATTCACAAAAAAATGAGCAAGGCCACCGTTCAAAGTATTCGCAGCGCATGGATGAAACACAGGGAGCGACAGCCCAAGAGCAAATCCTTTCACCCAAACCCATACCTGCCAGCCAAGCAAAACTGGCATTGATCGAGACGTTTCGTGATGTGGGATTGGCGGATGAGTATTTTGCTAGGCTTATCATGCCTTTGTTGTACACCTTTACCCATTCTGCAGGCAAGATGGAGCGTCATGCATGTTTGGTCGCTGTCACGCGCTTATTACATCGCTACCCCCAATTGTCCGAACATTTACAGCCCTTAACAGCTGGCTCAAATTAGAGAGTAAGTAGCGAAAAATAAGAAAAATGAGCACATTACACGACGCCATTTTAACTGAGATTAGATCATGAAAACAACCACATTGCCCTACTGGGGTCAAATTATAGGCTTGGTTAGCAGACAGCCTAATATTAAGCATGCGCCGCAAAAAATCACAGAATCAACAGCGTTACCAATCACTCAGGGTCGCAGTTTATTTATCACTCGACCGCCGCTAGATGCTGAAAGCAGCCATACAGACTTGTATCGACTCGATAATATCGGTGAGCAAATAAGCTTATCAACCACTGCATTGCCCTGTGCGATGGATGCCATTATCACGATAACTGATGACGTTATTATATTGCTCGGCTGTGATGGGCACTTATATCAAACCGATTGGCAAGGAGAGACGATCCATAAAATCAGTCAAGAGTCCTTATTCGCAAGCATGATTGAGGCTCAGAATAGCACTGAAAATACAGAGACTGATACAGACACTAAGTTTGTCACCAAATCCTTATCAACGAATAGCAGTCCACAAGCAATTGCCATAACCACGCTGCATCAAGCTATCGTTGTGTTATATCCCAATGACATAGTTATCTGCCCAATTGCTAGTAATGATTCTTTAACCCCATCAGTGCAGACAACAGCCAATCAGGTTATCGTGCAGCCTTATGCGAATAGTAAATCTCAAAAAGCCACTTCGCTTGCCGCATCCAGTGATGGTAAGTGGCTGGTCATAGGCGATGATCTCGGTAACGTCAGTAGCTATCAATGGCTAAATAATGATAATACTGGCACTCAGCTGATTCAAAGTAGTCATAAGGCACTACATCAAGGCCGCGTCAATGCCCTGTGCTTTGAGCCTATTGGTCATTACTTCTTTTCAGCAGGTACAGACAAGCAACTTTATCGCACTCATGTACAAGGTGAGCTACAAGCGATAGATAGAGCCAAATCAAGCCAGCACAGTCAAATGATCACCGCGCTTTGTGTCTCAGATACGCGCCTATTTACTAGCGCCGATGACAATAGTATTAAATCATGGTCGTTTGATAAAGGTCAGCCAAACACCTGCAAAGAAGACCTCAGTAAAACGCAGCGACTGGTCTATTCAAGCTATGCAGAAAAACCTGCACTACTAGCAGTTGGGTCTGATCAAAGCCTGCGTTTTTTGCCGATTGATGAGACACAAAACAGTAAGCTACTAACGGTTGCCACTGTCATCGAGGATGGATATCATCGTGTCCAGCAGCTACTCACTGACCATAGCAATAATAGTGAAGTGGCGTTTTCAGAGGGCTTGACACTACTTGAATCACAAGCGGATAAGCAAACGATCAAGCTGGTTGGACGCCTTTTAGCAGATCGTAGTAATAGTTTGAGCGCCAGTCGTGCTTTACAATTAGTACAATGGCTAGCTGGCACGACGCTTGAGACGCGCTTAGCGATACTTGAGGAGCAGCTCAACTCACCACGCAGCAGTGGCGTCCGCCTTGCAGCCTTTGAGGGTCTGGCCATCGCTGCCACGAACACGGCAAGTCCTCACGTACTACCTGCTTATTTAGAATATGCTCTTGGATGCGCCAACGAAGATGTTATCAGCGCTGCACTACAAAGCTACCTAAAAATCGCTGCTCACGATGCGGACAAGCAGCCTCGTGTATTGCCGATTTTGCAACAAGCGCTGTCACATTCTATGCTACCCATTCGCCGACAAGCATTGGCATCGCTTGAGCATTTACTGCCAGATATCAGTCCAAAAGCAGATTTTATGGCTTTGGACAGTCGCTATCCTGACATCATTCAAGCAGGTCTGATTCGACTTTATCAGCGCGGCTTATTGGATAACCCAGAAGTATCGCGCCAGCTAATGCTGCTACAAAGCCATCATCAAGCCGACGTCAGACAAACTGCTTTTTATGCCGCTTTATTGGCGCAGCCTGAGCTCATCACTGCTTTAAAACAGCAAGCGCATGCTCTGGATGACGCTCAGCTACTACGCACATTAACCGACTTTGATGATTTTCGCTTACTGCGCGGTACGGTCTTTGACAATGTACAAGCGGATAAGCGTACGTCCGATCATGATGAGTTAGTAACTATCAAGATAGGCACACGTTTTGATCAACAAAACAAAAATGCGGCTGGACGTACTGGGCAGGGCGCTGAAGAGGACAGCACTGCCATCAACCTTGCATTGAGTACGCAGGATTTTGCGACATCAGCGGCACAAACGCCGAGCAAACCTGTATCAAAAACCACTTCTACAACCGTTTTGCCGCTTCCAATACTAAGTAATTCAAGCCTTGAGCCTTTATTACAAAACCTGAGTAATCGCTACGAAGACATCGGTTTTCGTGCCGCCTATGCCCTTGCCTGCTTGCAGGATGAGCGCGCATTTGGCACCTTGATACGCTTTATGCATCACAAGAATGATGCGTTCATTCGTGCAGGAGTCGCTGCCGCCTTAGGGTATCTACAGTTATCCGATGGTAAAGCTATTTTGCCCACCTTGCTTGATGATCCCGATGCAAGCGTGCGCCAAGTGGCCATGAGCGCCTTAGGTAAGCTTGTTAGTTATGAATTGTCTTGGGTGGCGTTTGGTTTTGCGTCAAAGCATCAAGACATTCATGAGCGCGCGCTTGCGGTATTGCTGACACAAGTGCTCTATGACAAAAAAGTGTCTGCTGATACACCCAGCATGAGCACAATACTAGCGCAAGCACTCAATAACCCTTTCACCAGTATTCGCCTTGAAGTGGTCAAAGTACTACTCAATCGAGCGCTTGAACGCGCGTCCAAAAGCGCCATTATCAATATGATTGAGCAGCTACAGCATAGTCTGTTTGAGGATGTGCATCAAGTGGCACTAGAAGAATGGCAGCGACTATTACTACAAAGCGCGTCAAAATCAGCTACGACGCAAGACAGTGCTACAGACACCTATCAAGCCGTTTTGACTTTGCTATTTGCAGATAACTTTGCCAATATCCGTAAGCAAGCGTTTGATACAGCGCTTAAAAATAGCAAGCGCCTCGGATTTACCGATCTGATGTTGACCGCACTGGCCAGTCCTTATCTCGATATCAAACGTTTGGCACTCAGCCAGTTGCAAACCAAAGCCAGCACCCAACATCTGCGCGCTTTGATGCCGGCCTTGATCGATTTGTTAGCCGATGACAGTATGGACTTACGCCAGCAAGCATTAGCGGTCGCTTTGGCGGCCACTGATATGGGCATTTCGTTCAGCCCAATCCATAACAATAGTCGTAAAAATGACAATGATACCAGTCCGATTGATCATGAGGCATTATTCAGCGCCGGGTTAAGTAGTCCTTATCCTGATATTCAACTGACTGTGGCCAAGTTGCTGGCAAGTCAATCTCGTGATTACCCTGAACCACTAAAAACACAGTATGAAGCAAACGCTTATGCCGTATTTGAGCAGTATCTAAATAAAGAAATGCCTGTAGTCGTCAACGATAAGAAAAATAATGAGGGCTATAAGCAGTGGCATCACCATATCACAGAAGCACTGACGGGCTTAGCAATGCTCTCTGATCCACAAAAATATCACGCTTTAGACTGGTATGCGCGTTACCTACATCATCCAGATGCAGATTTTAAAGCGCTTGCACCTAAGCTTATGTACGTTGCCACTGCACGAGATGCCGAAGTGGCTGATGTGTTAGCCACATGGCAAAAAGACGAACGCCCTATCATTCGTCAATCAGCCAGTTTGGCTTTGGCAGTTTGGGGCGATAGTCGCGGCCAGCATTTTTTTAGCAACACCTCAAGCAATGTATCGAGCAACAACGCTCGTACCAACGATAATGACCAAGGGAGCTTGCGCCATCTTGTCGAGCCTATTGGCTCCATTCAGTGGCTACAAGCGCGCGCAGGTTTGGGGATTACGCAGGCACAGCAACTGCGCGTGTTATTCGATACGCAATCTTATGCACCAGCAGCTAGACTGTTACTAATATTTAATGCCTTGGCGTCACCATTAGCACTACCGCTCATGCGACCTGAGCGCTTGATCGAGGCGCTTAGCTTTGCCGACAATGAGACCGCTGTTGTTTATGCGCACGTATTGGCACGCTTTGAGCTGCCTTTAATATCTAACTGGCAATATCTTAGTAAATACCTCGCGCAGAAGATTGACAGCATTTTGTCTGCCCACCCAAAGACGTTAACACTGTTGCCAGAGACAAGTGGTACAAACACGCTTAGCACGACTGATACTCGTGCCAATATACTCAGCACTGTAGATGTTGCAAGCTTACAGCAGTTTGCACACTTGACCCAGCACAAGCACCCTTTGATACGTGCGCAAGCGGTGCTCGTGCTAGGTCGTTTATCCCATCTACTGACGCAGCAACCATATGACGATGAGGCGCAAGTATTTACTGCCGTACAATCATGGCAACGCAGTATCGAGGCTTTGTTGCAGCGTCATCATAGTGCACCTATTACTCATGATGCCAGTCAACAAGGTTTACGCAGAATTGACACCGATCATAGCTACCAGACGCTTGCTTTTGGCGCGTGGCTTGGTGTGATTCGTGAAAGCGATAATGACAATAGTAGCACCGAGCAAGCCATTCGCGGGCTAATGTGGCTGACCAAAGCATCAGCCGACAGCAAAGCTATCGACTGGGCGGACAGTGTCAGTCGTGCGCTATTACCGCTACTACATCGTCCTCATATTGAGACGCGCGAGCTGGCATGGGATTGCCTAACCCAGCTACCTGTTCCGGCATCAAAGCTGGCAGAGTATGCAATGAGTACGCCGTATCGTGATATGGTCAAGCGCGGTTTGCAGTGTCTGATTGAGAGCAAAGATGATGCCCTTGCCAATAAACAGCTCAGAAGCCTACTGCTCACCAATCATCAGCTATTGGCAGAAGAGACTTATCAGCTATTAAAAGCGCGTGTGGGTCATCTACCGGCAAGCCTAATGGCACTGCATACTGAGAGCTTACCACTGTTGCGCCAGTTGGTCAGTGAGTGGCGTCAAATCACAACTCGCACTTCCAATTCGACCATTACAACGGCAACCACACTAGATACTTCTAATCAGAGGTTATCAGAGCAAGCATTGCGCCAAGATAAGCTGACTTTTTTATTACAAGCGCGCCATTGTCACGACTGGCAGGCACGTTATCAGACCTTTATGCAACTCATCGAGTTTGACGAGGTACTGTTTACCGATACTGCGTTTAATCATACAAAGCTTAATGATACGAGTCTTATTGACGAGCTGTTTGCCTTTTTGCTCGACAGTACAAACAAATATGAGCAAGGTCAAATTTTGTCTCTTATTACTCAGGTATTGCAGTCTTGCCAGCGCGTGCAAGCCGCGACGCATAATAACGATATTAATAAAGAACACGATAAAAAGAGTATTGAGCAAGTAGCTCAGACAGCCTACAACAAGCTATTGGACCTGCTAGAGGATTCAACACTCAAGCTATCAAATGCGGACTTGTATCGAACTATTGGCGCGCTTCGTGATAAGTATATGGCAGCGCCACTACGCCACCGCTTACAAAAACTGTTTGAGCATTCAGCGTCTCACTCACATCAAGAGCGCCAGCAGCTGTTTGATACGCTTGTGATGATAAGCGGCTACGACCAACCGATTTCTGATTACTTGGGTGAGGATAAAGATTTGCGCTGGCTACAACAGCAGTACCTAAGAGATCCTGCAGGGCTACTGTCTTTATTTGTTTTACTCCTTCGCTATGCCGACTATGGGCATGGCGCTCAGCTACTGAGATCATTGGCTTGGGTCCCTCCAGTATGGACGTCAGATACGACTATTGGTGCAGACCAGAGTAAAGAGAAGGATATTGCCACGCGTATTGATACAGCTTTGGCTCTGTCTTATGAGCAGCTACCTGCTAAGTATATGCAAAACCTGATTGAAGCCGTCGCTTACCGTGCAAAAAAACGCAAAAACCGTGCAGATACCCTAAAAAACATACTCAAAAAGGCGCTATCGAACAAAGACGCGCACATAACGTTTTTGGCTGCAGAAGGTCTGGCGCTTTGCGGTAATAGCGAGGGCTTGAGCACGTTAATGGCAAGTATTGATTACCATACGGATGGTGATATTCGTCGCCGTAGTGTCCTTGCTATCGGAGAGATGATGCAGGTTGAACCTCAACCTGCTGACAAGTCGATACAGTCCTCTGCTGCCCAAACGACGGATATGACCAATGCACTATACAAAGCTTATGATAAGTTGATCAAACTGGCAGAAGATGATGAGCACTACTTGCAAGACGTGGCCTCTGAAGCGCTGGGGCATATCGCGCAAGGTGGTCACTTTGAATATAGCGCGCAGATTTTTGACTTGTTGACAGCGCAGTTATCAGACCCTGAATTACAGCCCTATAACCCGGCTATCACTCATTGGTTAAATGGGCTACGATGGTTGAACACCAGTCATGCTTGGGCGCAAATCCGCACGCACATACAGCGCCAGTTGCATCAGAAATTACTGTTTGCACCGCAGCAGCATGCGATCTCTTTATTGTCGCATCATGATAGTGAGGCGAATAAAACACTGCTACTAGATATCCTCAAACAATACAGCGAGCAGACAGCGATATTAGAAACCGCTTATACAGCGGCACAAAACCTATGGGGCAGCGATGCTGATCATATCTATACATACGATTGGGCGGCAATACAAAACCCAAATGAGGACTTTGCGATTTTAGCCACGCTGAGTCTCAAACGCATCGTAACGTATAGCAGCATTGATACGCTGACACCTTTCATCACCGAACATGTTCATCAACTACCCGCACAGACATATACCGTATTACAAAATGCGCTATTGGCAAAACCAGACATGAGCCATCCGCAGCTTCGTAGTTTGATAGACAGTCCAGACGCGCAGATACAACACATAGCCCTACGCTATATCACTCAGTATCCTAATCAGTATCTTGATACACAGATGCAGATTGACTACAAGCAACATCTAGTCGGCGCGCAGCAGCAATGGCAATATCTACTAGATACTGTCACCGCGCGCCCAGCAATGCAGCAGGATGATTCGTGGCTGACCGAGGTACAGCAGGTAGCAACTACTATCACTCATCTATTGTGGATCACATGCCGCTATACTACACCTGATAAAGCCGTGTTTACATGGTTAGCAGCGCAGCTAGCCTCACCTATTATTAGTAGTGTAACCGCACTGGCCAATGCGGTCAGCCACTATTGGCAGCAAGCCGTATTAGGGTTACTAGCTCGGCAGGCGAGCGACGATCATCTGCTAACTGAGCTAATACCCACTCTGACCGGCATTGCCCATGATCAAACCGTGCAATTGGCTACAGACGATAATGCGCTATTGTACACCCTACTCGAGCGCTTGAGTGTGCAAGATGATCAAGCAAAAAAAGTAAATAAAGCGGGTGCGTTGTCACGGTTGGTGGGTTTATTCTCACAACGTAGTGATAATAACGAGGCACTCAACGTAACGCCTCAAACAGATCTAAACCAACAGTTACTGGCCGCAATAAAGGCTAAAGATGCTGATGCGCTATATCACTGCGCACAAAATCATCACGCTGAAACTGCCATACGAATACGCGCCATCGAAGCACTCGGACAGTTGCATGACCCCAATATTGGCATGTGGCTGGATGCTTTAATTCAGGCATCTGCTGAGGCTGATTCTGATATTCAAAAACTGGCTTACAAAGTTTTGCGTCGCTGGCAACGGAATATGACGCGCGCTCAGCAAAAACGCCCGCAAGCGCCTAATTTACAGGTGATGAAGGCAACTCATTTAAAGGCCGTAGATAAGCAACAAAATCAGGGCGAAGGACAGCATCATGACCAATAATCAAGTAGACAACCCAATTGAGCAAGACGCCTCAGCAATCAGTCAAGATGGCACGCCAGCAGGCAATGACAATACCAATGATGGCTTGATAATGGCGCTGAATTACGCCGCGCCCAGTCATGTGAGCTTATCTGCAGATCAGCAATCTACCCACAGCCGACATGTGGCGCTGTTCACACAACTAGATCGCGATGCCGTCAGCTTTCATGGCACAGTCAAAGATCCACTGGTGTTTCGGGATAGCTTACTGGCGTTATTTGACGTGGTTAGCAGTGACTACCGCTATGTACCAAAAGATCGCGCCGCCTATGCCGTTTTTATGCAAATGCGCCGCGCCAGTCGTCATAAGAACTTATTTTCTGCACAGCGTGATTACTTCACATGGCTGTTTGACAATGATCCTTTGGCCTTTTGTCTGCTTGACCCTATCATTCAAGTCCATCAAGAAGGCATCAGCTTTGAGGTATTTAGTCGTGATGAAGGCTGCTATGCGCAATTGACCTTGCAGCATGATTTGTTTGAGATGAACGCTGATACGGTACTCGGCACCACCAGTATCGACTACAGCAGCGCCTTGTTTGATGGTATAGCGCAGATTCATGACCATCAGCAAACCACGTTAGATATTGGTCAAGAGGCTGTGCGTTTGCAACGATCCGAACGCTCAGAGACAGACGACATCGACCTCGAAGACAAAAATGAAGTCATCGAAAAATGCATCAATGTGCCCAAAAGCTGGATACGGGCATTATTGCAGGTCCAGTCGGCAGGTCAGCTGACCAAAGAGCGTATTGATCTCGACCCCATTGCTTTGTACAACGTGTTGTTTGAGCTGCGCATGCATGCCGACATCAAAGGTAAGCGCCGCGGTTTACTGATTGAGCTGATACCGCAGCAGCTGCCAGTGATTATTTTAGAGCCATTTGATATTGCCGTCACCAGCCAAGTCAGTCGCCAGCAAACGCCCTATCAAGGACAAAAAGCCAAGCTCATTCGCTTATGGGGTCGCCGCCGTTTGAGTTTATTAAAGCGCCTATTACCGCATACCGACACAGTCAGTGTGTCGCTCCTTGGTCAAGGCATGCCAAGCTACTGGACGCTCACGGGTAAAGGCTTTCATTTTACCTTTGCCATGACAGGCTTTAGCCAAGCCAACTGGTCGCAATCTCTAAATTTTGATTTGCTATTACCCACGCGTCCGCAGCAAAACGCGCTAAAGGATGAAAGCCAAAACGATGGTGTATTACCGCTGATACATGCGCTTGCAGAGCAGCCGAGCCGTATCGACGCCTTAACCGAGCGTTTATCAGTGCAGCGTACATCAGATCACTTAATAACAACCAGTCATGTACGCCAGCAGTTGTTATCAGGTGCGCAGCAAGGCCTGATTCGCTATGACATGGCCAACCAATCTTATTATTATCGTCCATTGACGCAGACGCCACTCGATATGGCGCAATTTGCGCATCATAACGAGGCAGAAAAACAGGCCTTTGACATCGTTAGCCGAGAAGATAGCGTGCAGAATCTAAACGTGCAGACAATGCCGACGCAAGGCGTATCCATCAGTGCCGATATTCATGTCAAAGAAGATCGTCGCACTTATCAAAGCCAGTTGCAATTGGGCGAAGATGGCTTGGTCAGTCGCGCCGTGTGTAGCTGTCCGCAGTATTTGCAGCACCGTCTTAGCCAAGGCATCTGCGCGCATCTTATCGCCCTACGCTTAAGCTACCATCAATACGACCACACGCAGACAAACAGCTGGCATGACACGCGCACCCTTAGCAAACGGGTTCCTAAGGTTCAACCAAAAAATAAAGCAAAACCGTCATTTACTAAAGAGACTGTTCAACCAACATTGCCCACCAGTAATATCTTAGATTTATCGACTCTCGCTCAAGGCTTGCCATCAGATGACACACACGCAAAGCCGTCGTCAAATAACTCTACGGCGCATACTGTCCGCTACGTGCATTTGACGTGCGACCACAAAAAATTGTTGATTGAACAGATCATCGATGATGACAGCACACGTCAGCAGTTCGTATTCAATCAACCTGCCGACGCTCATGCCGCATTTTTACAACACATTGCCAGATTTGAAGCCAAAGGCTTTATCGAAAATAAAGGGGTATAACCCATGACCGCACCAAACAATCAGCAAACCGATTACATTAGCCCCGCTCAGACTATGACCCCAGCTGAGCGTCAATGGCAACAACTGTGGCAAGATATTGAAGACGCTGGCGGGCGTTATCAGTATATTCAGCAGCAAATGATACAGCATGGGTTTATGGTTGAGCGCAAGCCCATCGATAACATGACGCCAAAAGAGCGCGAACGCTATAAAAAGGCGCTTAAAAAAGAAGCGGCTGAAGAAAAAAACCTCAAAAAATTGGCATGGCAAGCTTACAAAGCACAACATATTATCTATTTGGGTCGCCACATTTATTGGTCAGATGACACCAGTATAGACAAATGGGATATCAAAGACGCCAGCAATCGTCTTATTGAAAATAAACTACCACTCATTAACAAACACACGCAGTTGGCAGACGCTGTCAATCTGAGTGTGCCGCAGCTAAAAGGGCTTTGCTATCAAAGAGAGGTGGCGACCACTGTCCCATACACGCATTTTACGATCAATAAACGCAACGGCACACCTCGGCAGATATGGTCGCCGATACCGCGCTTAAAATATGTGCAGCGCTGGATTTTGGAGAACATTCTAAATAACTTAATGACACATGGCGCCGCTCACGGATTTGTCCGTGGCAAATCCATTATTACCAATGCTGCGGTACACAGCAATAGCGCCTTGCTCATCAAGCTGGATGTCAAAGATTTTTTTCCTAGTGTGCATTGGCGCCGCGTCAAAGGCGTGTTTCGTCATGCAGGCTATCCTGAGCAAATAGCCACATTACTGGCGTTACTGTGCACAGAGTCGCCACGGCAAATGGTACAACAAAATGGCAAAACGTATTACGTGGCGCTCAGTGATAGAGCCTTACCGCAAGGCGCACCAACCAGCCCTGCTTTGACAAATATCGTTTGCTTAAATCTTGATCGCCGCTTAACAGGACTGGCGGACAAATTAGGTCTGCGCTATAGCCGCTACGCCGATGACTTGACGTTTAGCTTGCCAGCCAATACCACCAGCACCAAAAATGCCACTCAGCCGTCTGATCATAACCGTCTGATTGGACAGCTATTGGGTTCTGTGCATAAGATTTTGCGTGAAGAAGGCTTTATCTTAAATAATGATAAGACGCGCGTCATTCGTATGGGCAATCAGCATACCGTTACTGGTATGGTGGTCAATGGCGAAGGCGTGCCACGTGTGCCACGTAAAATAAAGCGGATGCTACGCGCGGCTCTTCACAATCTGGATTCAGGACAGTCTTTACGGGATGGCGAAACCCTTGACAACTTATCAGGGTATGCCGCTTGGATTGCCTCAGCTGAGCCTGAATTGGGGCAACAGTACTTAGAAAAAATTGAGGCGCTACAAGACCAAGATAAGCACGTCGGGATGAGACCTAATACTGAAACTCATATTGCCTCTTAATTAAGTCAATCATATTATTTGCGCCAGGCAATATCAGAAAAGCAACCTACTGTTTTGCCTGTCTATTTTTACAAGTCAGTTAGGGTGCAACTCCTTCCTCTTGTAAATAATCATGCAACCCTTCTGCAAACTGCCGATAACCGGCAGCGTTGGCGTGGATGCGGTCAGACTTTAACGTGTCATCTGACAATACCGCAGACCAACCACCTGAATATAATGGTATCTTTTTCGCGTCAGCAATCTCTTCGTATATCGGATTGTCACTGGCCTTACCAAACAGCGCACTGGCACTAAAGTGAGGCTCAGCAATAAGGACCACATCGATATTTGCAGATTTCAAGGTATCGATAGTAGCAGTGATATTGGCACGTGTAGTCTCAGGTCGAACGCGTTGCAATACATCATTACCTCCCACGCCAAGCAGTACCAAGTCGGGGGTTTGCTTGGTGATATCATCGACACGAGCCAGCACATCGGCGGAGGTATCACCATTAATCCCTGAATTCATCACCGTCCAACCGCTCAAATTGGCAAGGACCGTAGGATAGGCAGTCTCTATACTAGCGCCATAGCCATACGTCAGCGAGTCACCAAGTGCAATCACTGTGCTGCCAGCTGGCAAGGCATCTTGCTTTGGCTCACTACCACAGCCCGTCATACTCAGAGTCGCTACCAATCCCATACTTGCCAGCACCAAAAACTCACTTCGTATCTTCATGTCGGCTTTTTTCCTTTTTTCATACAAATTGAGTTAAATTTATCAGAATTAAGTTGTTATTTCTAAAAACCTATTACTTAACCCTTGTTGTATGTTACTCAGTAACCGTTGTATAGTTGATGCAGGAGATAGGCTACCTGTCGGGCGAAATACCAGTGCTACTCAGCTTAGCATAGAGGGTGTAGTCATCATAAAGTATAACTTTACCAAGGATACGTGAGGTACTTATGAATAAAAAATCATCTCAATCCCAGAGTCAGGGTCAGAGCCAAAATCCACCTCAAGAAGAGCAGTCAATAGGTCAAATCAAAGACCAAAGTCAGAATAAAAATACAAATGAGGATATAGCTACCCCTGAAACCAGTCTAACAGACAAGGATAACGCCTCGGAGCAATCGCAAAGCCAGTCGCAGAGTCAATCACAAAACCAGTCGCAGGACACGCCCGCCAGTTATTCAGCAGACAGTAACTCAACAGACACTCCCCCATCACGCGCACCAAGCTTTGATGAACTCCAAACGAGTAAGGGTCAGTATCGTCCCGTTGCAAAAGCCGTTGGTCATTGGCTTGATAACATCAACATGGATGCCCTCAATTATTTAAACGAACAAGCAGAAAACATCTTTTACCGCAAAGGCGTGACGTTTACCGTCTATAGCGATGCCAAAAACATCGAGCGTATGATTCCGTTTGATATCATTCCACGCATTATTGCCGCGAGCGAATGGCAACAAATAGAGGCAGGTTGCAAACAGCGTATCACCGCGCTCAATGCTTTTTTGCATGATATCTACCATGATCAAGCCATCATGAAGGCCGATATTGTCCCTGCCAGCTACGTGTATGCCAGTGGCTGCTATGAGCCGTGGATGATGGGTATTGAGCTCGACAAACCAATCTACTCGCACATTAGCGGTATCGATTTAATCCGTGATGAGTCTGGCAAGTTTTGTGTGTTAGAGGATAACTTGCGTACCCCGTCAGGCGTCTCATATATGCTTGAGAGCCGCAATATATCAGAGACCCTCTTAGCTGATATCTTTGCTGACACGCCTATTATGGGCATCAGTGATTATCCCAACCGTCTTAAAGCCTGTCTTGCCAGCTCAACGTCCAAATATGATCCGCAAGTCGTCATTTTAACGCCGGGGCGCTTTAATAGCGCCTATTATGAGCATGCTTTTTTAGCGCATGAGATGAACGTACCACTTGTCCATGGTTATGATTTGGTCGTTGAAGACAGCAAAGTCTATATGCAAGGCATTCGCGGTAAGGTACAAGTCGATGTCATCTACCGCCGCATTGATGACCCTTATATCGATCCTTTAGCATTCCGCTCAGATTCTATCTTGGGTGTATCAGGGCTCATGAGTGCGTATCGCGCTGGCAACGTCGTTATCGTAAATGCACCCGGTACGGGCGTGGCGGATGATAAGAGTTTATATCCTTTCGTACCAGATATGATTAAATTCTACTTAAATGAAGAACCGATCTTACCCAACATTGAGACCTACCAGTGCCGTAAACCTGACGATCTCAAATATGTGCTTGATAATCTGGACAAGCTAGTGGTAAAAGAAACGCAAGGCTCAGGCGGCTACGGGATGCTTATTGGTCCAACATCAACCAAAAAAGAGATTGAAGAATATCGCGTACGTCTGCTTGAAAATCCAGCCGGTTTTATTGCTCAGCCAACCATCTCACTATCTACCAACCCCACTGCGGTGAGCGATGGTATCGCGCCGCGTCATATTGACTTGCGCCCCTTTATTCTCAGTCATGGTGATGGCACGGTAGATATCGTACCCGGTGGTCTGACACGAGTGGCCATGGTTGAAGGCTCGTTGGTCGTCAATTCATCCCAAGGCGGCGGTATCAAAGACACTTGGATTATTGATGACAGTGATTTAGACAGTCAGCAAGCCGACAAGTGCGCGCCTTTATCATCAGTAGGGGTCAATTCTGCAGGCAACGCTTCAGGGCATGCGAACTACTATAATCGCGTCCAGCCCTTAGAAACAGGCTACGAGAGTTTAGACGATGCGCCCATGATACTGCTACTCTCTACCGCCAGTCACTTAATATGGCTAGGCCGATATAGTGAGCGCTTGTATTACTATGACGATGTCATGAAACAGCTCATCAAAGGCGATCTCAAAAAATCACAGATCAAGCATTTAATCAGTCATTTAGGGTTTGCCGTTGATGGTGAGACGTCGCTTACCACCATGAAAGCACAAATGATGTCTGACTTGGAACAAAACATCATACCCAATATTGTGCAATCGATTGAGGACAATGTCCAAGAGGCCAAAGGCGTCATTGGTAAAGATACCGCTGAGCTGTATAACCTAATCAAGCGGTTATCGAGTGCTGGCACGTATCGAGCGGCGACCTTGCAGCTACACGCGTGTAACGCTGCGATGAAACAAGAAAATCCGACAGTGACTTGTTTTTGGCAATTAGGGCGTCACTTTGAGCAGCTTGAGCGTGCCGTCTTGTTGGGAGAGGATTCAACAGAGGTCAGTTTTGAATTCAGACACTGGATTAATGAGTTACCGGAAAATACGCGCTGGCGTGAGCTTATCCGCTTGACCAACCAGATGATTAGGTCAAAGAAATTTAGTGATTTTGCGCTGATTAGCAAAGAGTTCAATCTCATATTGCGTCAAGGTGTATAGAAGGTGTCTAGCCAAAAACCAATAATAATGGCTCATGAGACATATGAAATAAACAGAAAAAGGAGAAGATATTATGAAACTTCAAATCAGTCACCAAACCAACTATTATTACGATGAGCTGGCGCAGCGCAGTGTACAGTACATACGCATGACCCCCATGCAAATGCCGCACCAAACCATTCATAAATGGGATGTCATGCTCCCTAAAGTGGCGACCAACCAAAAGGACGGCTTTGGTAATGCATGGCTCACGCTCAGTCGTAACGAGGCACATAATAACTTGCAAATGCAGGCGTCGGGTGTCGTTGAGATCAATACCGAAACCGAACGACTAGAAGATATGGATCATGTCCCCTACCTGCTATTTACCGTACAAACCCCGTTGACCAAATGCTCACCAGAGATGCGAGAATTTGCAGCGCCATATCTAAAAACGCCCACTCATGACAGCCTAAAGGCAATGGCGAATGCCCTGATCATGAAAATGCCTTTTGTTAAAGATGTCACGCATGTGGGCACGACCGCTGCTGAGGCATTTGCGACAAGTGCCGGTGTGTGCCAAGACCATACGCATGTATTTTTAAGTATCTTGCGCGATCAACAGATTCCAGCGCGTTATGTGTCCGGTTATCTGTATGATGATACCGAAAATCACATGGCCAGTCACGCATGGGCTGAGGTTTGGCTAGATGGTTACTGGTATACTTTTGATATCTCAAATCAGGCATTTACCCCAAACTCACATGTGTATGTGGCGATTGGGCGAGATTATCTAGATACGGCACCTGTTCGCGGCGTGCGTATGGGTGGCGGTTACGAAAATCTTTACAGTTTAGTATTAGTCAAAAAGCTATCATAGCGTTTGCTGTTTTCTACAATTTTTCTTTATCAAGGGTATCTTATGACCTATTGTGCTGCCATTCGTCTAAAAGACGGTATGGTCTTTGCCAGTGACACGCGCACCAATGCCGGTGTCGACCACATATCGACATTTAGAAAGTTGTATCAATATGGCGTTGAGGGCGAGCGCTTTATGGTGCTACAGACAGCGGGTAGCTTAGCGACATCGCAAGCCGTATTCAACAAACTACAAAACGACATTGACCAGCGTGCTGAGAGCAACCTCAATACGGTAGCGACGTTGTTTGATGCGGCGCAAATGGTTGGCGAATGTATGCGTGATATTAT
>Ga0098065_1000364_pt1 | contig 22077 bp, 20 predicted proteins | sample 25_taG_FD_75062 | JGI IMG/M metagenome (GOLD analysis project Ga0098065, IMG submission 75062) | Marine viral communities from Cariaco Basin, Caribbean Sea - 25_WHOI_OMZ | ecosystem: Environmental > Aquatic > Marine > Oceanic | place: Caribbean Sea: Cariaco Basin | collected 2014-11-08 | reverse complement strand
AGTACAATTAATGTATTTACCATTAGTAGGTTATCTCGTAGTAGGTTTGTATCAGAAAACAAAACGAAATACGATTTAAAAAATAATAAGAACAAAAACCTACAATTATGAAACTAAAAGCATTATTATTCGGAGCAGCAATTTTTGGAGCATCATTTTTTGTAAATTCAACAACCACAAATAACGACACTAATAAAGATGCAATTAAAAAACAAGCAGTTGACAGATCAACGATCAAAATTCCTGCTGCTGGGTAGTATAATTGCTATATTAATAGCAGGAACACCATTTATATTTTATTTATATGAAATTTTCCCAGACGGACCTGTTTGGGAAAATTCGTTGTTTACATACAAAAGTAACTACTATGAAAATGTTATGACTGCTATGTGGACTTACTTAGGTAAAATTATTCCTCTTCACCTTCTTCTTGTTTGGTTTTTTACCTGTAAACATTGGTGGTACCATGTGATTTTAGTTCCCGTATGCATGTATTCATTTCAATTAATTATTGCATTTTACCAAGATGTATATTTAAATGTTAATCCAATGGACACCAATCAACTTATATATTTGGCGCCTTTTTTCATCATTATTATTTCAATAGTTTACCTTATTAGAATTAAGATTTTCGATAAAATTTATGGGATCGATTTAAGTGAAATAGAAGAGACAAATATTTCTGTTTTCTCTCCAGTATCCAACAAAGATCTTGAAGAAATGGAAGAGCTTAAAAAATCTGAAAGCACCGAAGAAGATTATTACGCTAAACTTTAGAAAATCTCTTTACCCCTTTCCAAAAAATAATTGTAATTTAACTTTTCTAATCAGCTGAAAAGATCATTATGACCAAACAGGTTTCTCCTTTTACAAAAGAAGAGCTTATTCCTCAGGAAGAAAAACTTGAAATTTATAAAAATAAAGGAGAACTTTTTATAGGTATTCCTAAAGAAACATCTTATCAGGAAAAACGAATTTGTTTAAGTCCTGATGCTGTAGGAGCCATTACCGCCCATGGTCATCGTGTAATGATCGAGTCGGGTGCAGGAAACTATGCTAATTTTAGTGATAAGGATTATTCAGATGCCGGTGCAGAAGTGACTAAAGACACCCAAAAAGTATTTTCCTGTCCCACGATTTTAAAGGTAGAACCACCATCCATCTCAGAATTAGAGATGATGAACCCACAAACAATTTTGATCTCTGCCCTGCAGATTAAAACACAAAGCAAATCTTATTTTCAAAAACTGGCTTCCAAAAGAATTACTGCGCTGGGATTTGAATTTATTAAAGATGATGATGGTAGTTACCCTATTGTTCGGGCTTTAAGTGAAATCACCGGAACGGCCTCTGTACTTATCGCATCAGAAATTATGAGTAATAACGGTGATGGAAACGGACTATTATTTGGCAATATTAGTGGCGTACCTCCGGTAGAAGTCGTTATTCTGGGAGCAGGTACGGTAGGGCATTTTGCCGCCAGATCTGCTATTGGTCTTGGCGCTAATATTAAGGTTTTTGATAGTTCTATTACCAAATTACGTAAGCTTCAATCGGCTTTAGGTCGAACTTTTTATACCAGTACTATCCAGCCAAAAAATTTAAGTAAGGCTTTAAAACGTTGTGATGTACTTATAGGGGCGGTTAGAGGCAATAATCGTTCGCCAGTTTTAGTGACTGAAGAAATGGTTGCATCTATGAAACGTGGTGCGGTTGCAATCGATGTAAGCATTGATGTTGGGGGTTGCATCGAAACCAGCGAAATTACCAGTCATGAAAAACCAATTTTCACAAAACATAATGTAATCCATTACTGCGTACCTAATATTCCTTCACGCTATGCCAGATCCAGCTCACTTTCGTTAAGTAATATCTTTACTCCGTATCTGTTACATATTGGTGAAGAAGGCGGATTAGAAAACACGCTTCGTTTTGACCGTGGATTAAGAAATGGTTTGTATTTTTACCACGGAGTTTTAACCAACAAATCTATTGCAGATTGGTTTGATCTCACCTATCGGGACATTAACCTCTTGATTTTCTGACAATAACTATCGATTTTAGCTACTTTTTATGAATATTTTTCAGCGTCTTGGATATTTTTCAGTAGGACTTTTTATGGGAATAATCATTCTCATCTTTTTTTTAAGCGGAAAAAAAACCAGTTGTTCCTACTTTCCAAATGCACGAACTTTGAAAAGTATTCGTACTAAAGAACGACATTTTGATAAAAACGCGATGAAATTCTTTACTGAAAATAATATCGATACCAGTAGTATTTCTTCTATTCTCGAAAACGGTGAGGTTCATTTTAGCCAAAGTATTACAGATAAAGACTCTTGTAATATTTACCTTATTTCCGGGGAAACCCATAAAAAACCAATTCAATTTAAAGTTGAAAATTGCGACAGTATCGCGACCATTCAGCAAGTAGATTTTTATACGGAAAACTAAAAATGCCCGCCAAGATTCTACATCTTAGCAGGCATTTATTTAAAATGACTAATATAATTAGAATAAAAATTCTTATCCAAAAATTATAAAATCTGGGCAGCGTGGTCTTTGGTTTTTACCTTTCCTATTACCTCTTCTATTTTTCCTTCTTCGTCGATCACAAAAGTTGTGCGGTGAATCCCATCATATTCTTTTCCCATAAATTTTTTAGGTCCCCAAACCCCATAAGCATTAATCACTTTTTTTTCTTCGTCCGCTAATAGCGGAAACGGAAGTTCATTTTTAGCTTTAAAATTGGTTTGCCTACGTTTAGAATCCGCACTTACTCCTAAAATAGCGTAGCCTTTTTCTTTAAAAACTTCCCAGTTATCACGAAGGTTACAGGCTTCTGCTGTACAACCAGGAGTGCTGGCTTTTGGATAGAAAAATAGCACCAGTTTCTTTCCTTTAAAATCTGAAAGTTTTATCAAATTTCCGTCTTGATCTTCTACGGCAAAATCTGGTGCTTTATCTCCTGTTTTTAATGTTGTCATAATTCTTATTTTTGTTTAAAATTAAAGCTTTATGGACAAACAACAAAAAGTGCAATTTGTAATTGACACTTTACAACATATTTATCCTGAAATTCCTATTCCATTAGATCATAAAGATCCTTATACCCTTTTAATTGCTGTTTTGCTTTCTGCTCAAAGTACAGATGTTAAGGTAAATCAAATTACACCGCTTTTATTTGAAGTTGCCGATACTCCACAAAAAATGGTGAAATTAACTATTGAAGAAATCAGAGAAATTATAAAACCCTGTGGGTTATCCCCCATGAAATCAAAAGGGATCCATGGTCTTTCTGAAATTTTATTAGAAAAATATAACGGACAGGTACCTGCAGATTTTGAAGCTTTAGAAAGCTTACCCGCTGTTGGTCATAAAACTGCGAGTGTTGTGATGTCACAGGCTTTTAATGTACCGGCTTTCCCGGTAGATACACATATTCACCGTTTAATGTACCGCTGGAATCTCTCTAATGGAAAAAGCGTAGCGCAAACCGAAAAAGACGCGAAGCGATTGTTTCCTAAAGATCTTTGGAATGAGCTTCATTTACAAATTATCTGGTACGGTAGGCAGTACTCTCCGGCCAGAGGATGGAATCTTGAAAAAGATATTATTACTAAAACAATTGGCCGCAAATCGGTGATTAAAGAATATGAGACAAAATTATCTAAAAAGAAGAAGTAAACTATCTTAGGGCAAGCGCATGCAGCTTGATTAGAAAATTATTTTTATTTCCAGGTATAAACATCTCAGTAGTGATCGGAATTTTAACATTAAATCGCGATTATTGAGTAAAACGATAAAAGCTCCGGGATCGGAGCTTTTATTTACTATTTATATATTAAATCAACTGTTCTAAGCTTTTATTTTGGCAGCGATGCCCACTGTACGCTTCACCTGAGCTTTTATAGCCTGTTTATCTTTATCTGATAAATCACTTCCTCCAACGGTACTAAAGCCATAAGGATTACCTCCGGTTTCAAAAATCACGGGATCGCTATAACCAGGGTTAGCAATCACAGCCCCCCAATGCATCATAGATTTGTATAAAGCGAGTAAAGTACCCTCTTGTCCTCCATGAGGATTTCCTGCACTGGTCATCCCGCTTACTACTTTATCCACAAGTTTTCCTTTTTGCCATAACGGACCAGTAGAATCCATTAAACTACTAAATTGCGATGGTAAATTTCCGTATCTTGTAGGCGCTGAAAAAATAATGGCATCTGCCCATTCCAAATCGTCTATGGAGGCTACCGGAACATCTTTTGTAGCATTAAAATGTTTTATCCAGTCTTCATTAGTTTTCATAATTTCCTCTGGCACCGTCTCTTCTACCCTTAGAAATTTAATTTCTTTAACTCCAAGGTCTTTTGCTGCTTCTTCTGCCGCTTTGGAAAGTTTATAATTGGTACCGGTTGAGCTATAATAAATAATAGCAAGTTTTACATCCTTCATAATTTATTTTTTCCTGAATTTAAGATTATAAAAGAAAACTATAGAAAAACAAATTTTAAAATTTTTATAATTCTATCTAAATTTAGAGTCTCAGGGCAAGACCACAGGTATGAACCGGATACGTTTTTATGATTTCTCGAAGCTAGACTAAGATATCATAGCCTTAATTTTAAATGAGTTTAAGAAAAATAAATAGGCCTGCTAAGTAGCAGGCCAGAATTTTTAGTTTAAAAGCATTTCAAAATCCTCGTTCTCACCAGGCAAAACTTTTAATGCTTTCGAATAATTTAATAGAAACTTTATGGTTTCTTCTTTAGGTTTCAAATCTTGTAATTTTTCTTCTTTCGAAGGTTTTTCAAAGTAAATATTCCTCATTAATTAAACTATTTGATGGTTATGATTACATAACGTAGCTTAATTTAGAATATTGTAAACTTAATTCGTTAAAACTAAATTATGTTTCTCTATTATTTTTCTAAGATTTATAAGTGCATATCTCATGCGGCCCAAGGCAGTATTGATACTCACTCCTGTGCGTTCCGAAATCTCCTTAAAACTCATCTCTTTATAAATACGCATTGTTAAAACCTCTAACTGATCTTCGGGAAGCTCTCTTATAACTTCGCGCAAATCGCTTTCAATTTGATCTTTGATAATTTGTTTTTCGGCATTTAATCCAGAATCACTTAATACAGAAAAAATATTAAAATCGCCACTATTATCAAATTTGGGCATTCTTTTATTTCTTCTAAAATGATCGATCACCAGGTTGTGGGCAATACGCATTACCCAGGGTAAAAATTTCCCTTCTTCGTTATACTTCCCTCGTTTTAATGTATTGATGACTTTGATGAATGTGTCCTGAAAGATGTCTTCAGCAATATCTTTGTCAAATACCTTGGAATAAATGAAACTGTAAATTCTGTGTTGATGACGACGAATAAGTTCTGAGAGAGCAAGCTCGTTTCCGTTAATGTAGTCTTTAACCAAAACGGCATCTGTTACCTTAGTTTTTTCCATACAGTTACTTTTAAAGGGCCAGGCCCTGTCTTAGATTAGGTTATTTAGATATAAAAGTAACTGTGTACTATAGGCAGATTTATTTTTGAGTTCGGTTTCAAATATAGCAAACTAAATTTGAGATATACAAATAAAAGCTTAAAATTTTAACAATACTATAGGATTTTAATGGCTTTTTGCACTGGTCTAGATTAAGTACCTTTGCATACTTATTGCTAGAAAAGGAACATGAATACAGATTTAGAAAAGGTAAACCCCAAAGAAAATATTATCATTAAAGGTGCAAAATTGCACAATCTTAAAGATATTAATGTTGTTATTCCACGTAATAAACTGGTGGTAATTACAGGTCTTTCCGGCTCTGGAAAATCCAGTTTAGCTTTTGATACACTTTATGCTGAAGGACAGCGAAGATATGTAGAGAGCTTATCCTCTTACGCCAGACAATTCTTGGGAAGGCTTAATAAACCAAAGGTAGACTATATTAAAGGTATTGCCCCGGCAATCGCTATAGAACAAAAGGTAAATTCTACCAATCCAAGATCTACCGTAGGAACCTCTACTGAAATTTATGACTATCTAAAATTACTATATGCCAGAATTGGGCGGACTTTTTCTCCAATTTCAGGGAGAGAAGTTAAAAAGGATTCTGTGACCGATGTGGTTCATTTTGTGAAACAATTTCCAGATCGTACCAAACTCCTCCTACTCGCCCCTATTTATGTTGAAGAAGGAAGAGATTTAGATGAAAAAATTAAAATTCTGGCACAACAGGGATATAGCCGAATAAAAGTTAAAGATGAAGTTTTAAGGATCGATGAAGCCGACCTAAGTAAAGTGAAACCTGAAAACACCTCTTTGGTCGTAGATCGTGTGATTAAAAAAGATGATGAAGATTTCTTTAATCGCTTAGCCGATGCTATTGAAGCTGCTTTTTTTGAAGGAAAAGGAGAACTCTATATCGAAACACTCGCTGATAATAAGTTACATCACTTCAGCAATAAATTTGAATTGGACGGAATGAATTTTCTGGAGCCTAACGTTCACCTATTCAGTTTTAATAATCCTTACGGCGCCTGTCCTAAATGTGAAGGCTACGGCGATGTAATTGGTATTGATGAAGATTTAGTCATTCCTAACACCGGCCTTTCTATCTACGACAATGCTATTTATCCCTGGCGGGGTGAAAGTATGAGCTGGTATCGGGATCAACTTGTAAATAATTCACATAAATTCGATTTCCCGGTGCACAAGCCTTATTTTGAATTGACTCCAAAGCAAAAAGAACTGGTTTGGAATGGAAATGAATATTTTGAAGGGTTAAATCAGTTTTTTGAATTTTTAGAAAGTAAAGCCTATAAAATTCAGAATCGTGTTATGCTTTCTCGTTATCGTGGTAAAACAAAATGTTCGGCATGTCAGGGAAAAAGACTTCGCCAAGAAGCTGAATATGTAAAAATTAAAGGATCAAGTATTACAGAGCTTGTAGTTAAGCCTCTGGATAAAGTAAGAGCTTTTTTTGCTGAGTTAAAATTAGATGAATACGAAGCTAAAATCGCGAAACGTTTACTTACTGAAATTAATAACCGTTTACAGTTTTTATCTGAAGTTGGCCTCGATTATCTTACCCTAAATAGAAAATCCAATAGCCTTTCTGGTGGAGAATCCCAGCGTATTAACCTGGCGACCTCATTAGGCAGTAGCCTTGTAGGATCCATGTATATTCTAGACGAACCTTCTATTGGGTTGCATCCCAGAGACGGCGAACGCCTAATTGGTGTACTCAAGAACCTTCGTGACCTTGGCAATACTGTAATTGTCGTAGAACACGACGAAGAAATTATGAAAGAAGCCGATGAGATTATAGATATAGGACCAGAAGCAGGCACCAATGGTGGTCATGTAGTGGCAACGGGAACTCTAAAAGAAATCTTAAAATCTGACTCGCTTACTTCGCAGTATCTAAATAATAAAAAACGCATAGAAGTTCCTAAAAAGCGCAGAAAATGGACACGGGAAATTAACCTTCTTGGTGCCCGAGAAAATAATCTTAAAAACATAGACGTCATGTTCCCACTGGGAATATTCACGGCCATAACCGGGGTTTCTGGTAGTGGCAAAAGTACGCTTGTTAAAAAACTACTTTACCCGGCAGTACAGAAACAATTAGGGGGCTACGGAGAAAAAGTTGGACAGTTTAGCGATATTAAAGGCGATTTTAAAAATTTAGGTTCGGTTGAATTTATTGACCAGAATCCAATTGGTCGCTCTTCAAGATCAAACCCCGTTACCTATATTAAGGCATACGACGATATAAGAAATTTATTTTCTTCTCAAAAATTATCCAAAATAAGAGGTTATAAGCCTAAACACTTCTCATTTAATGTTGATGGTGGACGTTGCGAGGTGTGCAAAGGTGAAGGAGAAGTGACCATAGAAATGCAGTTTATGGCTGATGTTCATTTACAATGTGAAGCTTGCGATGGTAAACGGTTTAAAAAAGAAATTCTAGAAGTACAATTCAAAGACAAAAATATAGATAACATCCTTAACATGACTATCGATGATGCTATAGATTTTTTTGATAAACATAATGAGGATAAAATTGCCAATAAGCTTCAACCGCTTCAGGATGTTGGTTTAGGTTATGTGCAGTTAGGACAAAGTTCTTCCACACTTTCTGGAGGAGAAGCCCAGCGTATTAAACTGGCTTCCTTTTTAGTAAAGGGAAATACAAGGGATAAGGCGTTATTTATTTTTGATGAACCTACCACAGGGCTTCATTTTCATGATATTCAGAAATTATTAAAATCATTTAATGCATTAATCGACAAAGGGCATACCGTAATCGTAATCGAGCATAACATGGATTTGGTTAAATGTGCAGATTATGTTATAGACCTGGGAGCTGAAGGTGGCGAAAACGGCGGTTATCTTGTTACCCAGGGAACCCCAGAGCAAATCATAAAAAGTAAAGATTCCTATACTGCTAAATATTTAGCTCCAAAATTAAAATAAAATCATTAAAATTTTAAATACCTAAAATTCAATACATTAACTCGTTTTAGCAAACTTTAAAATAATCCCTTAAGGAGCCTATGAATGGCTCCTTTTTCGTTTTTGGCATGCGCTTTGTTTCTTCTATGGTGTAGGTAGCTACTACTTCAGTATCAATTTAAAAACTAAAGCCATGAAAAAAATTTCCTTAATATTTTCAATATTGTTTTTAGGCCTGGTAAATATTGCCAAAGCCGATGAAACAAGTAGCAGATATGGCTATGATGATTCCTTTATTTTTATTGAAGGAGGCGTTGAATTTTCGGTTTATCCAAATGGAGAGTTCGATTTTTATTATAACCCCGCATTTAGAAGATCTAGTGTTAATATATCTGTACCTAACGTAAACATCAGTTTTAACTCTGGTTATAATTACGATCCATACATTCAATACGATGATTATGGTGCAGTTATTCAGATTGAGGATGTGCCCATTTATTATGATTACTACGGTAGAATCACCCAGGCCGGAAACATTGTTATTAATTACGATCGTTATGGATATGTGGTAAACGTGGGAAACCTATTTGTTCAATATGATCCTTACCACAGGATTGCCGGGTATAGAGGTTATATAAACGCTTACAATCGCAGATATGTTTACCGCCCATGGCATAGGTATTATAGAAGACCCAGAGCCAGTTTCAGCATTGTTTATAACAGACCTTACAGAGCGTATTATCAACCAACAAGAGTAACTTATGTAAACCACGTTAACTATTATAATACACACCATCACCAAAAGACCTATAAAAATTTTTACAGACCGGGTCAAAAAGTGAGAAGTTATAATCGTGGCAGTAGAGTTGCTCAAAAACGAGAGATACGTTCTAACAGGAACAGTGCCCGTAGAAGCAATGTAGCAACCAGAACAAGAAATGCTAATCACGCTAATAGCAGAAGATCTGTTAATAGATCAACTAGTTCTAGCAAAAGAGATCATGTGATTATTGGGGCAAGAAACGAAAGAAGTTCTAAAAACAGTGGTGTTATTAGAAATAGAAATAGCCGTTCTTCAAATAATACTGGAATTTCGAATAGAAATGCAGTTGAACGCCATAGTGATGCTCGGGCCACCGAAAATAACAGGACACAAAGAACAAGTACCTACAGACCATCGGCCGGCTCTAGAAATACTACAGCAAATCAAAAAAAATCAGCGGTAATAGAAAGAGAACGAGCTTCTAGAGCTCAAAATAGTACCAGAACGCAGAGAACAATAAACACTCCGCGCCCGGAGCAAAGTAAGCAGATAAAAAGAACTGCACCAGGTAGAAGTCAAAATACTTCTGCAAGAAGCTCTAGATCAAATAATAATGTCAAAAAATCTACTCGTTCACAAACTTCGGCACGAAATGTGAGAAGTAGAGATTAGAGTTCATAATTTAATTTTTTGGTTGGTTAGTTGGAAAACCCCCAGCGGCGCAAGCCCGGGGGTTTTCTTTTAATTATAAGTTCATGCCGCTGTAGGATTAACGCTATATATTTTAACGAGGAATCGAATATCATAAAAGTCTTGCTCACAGCTCACCAAAACCTATTTCATTTTCTTACCCTTACTTATTGAAATATTATTTGATTTTAGCTACAATGGACCTTATCATTACATTGATTTCTTCAGAAAGATTTAGAAAATAAACAGCAGAAATATATAAAATTGCAGTAATCCCTCCCTTTAGTGCAATACTCACTATAGGATAGAAAGGAAATTCCCAATAATAAAATACTATAGAAAAGATTGAAGTGAGTCCAAAAAGCATCCAGCTTTGTTTGGTAAAAGGATTCATTTTAAATTTTTGCTCTACCAAAATAAGTTTGGAAGTATTATAGATAAAAAATGCCAAAAAAGAGGCTATTGCAGCACCCTCAATTCCAAAACGCGGAATAAAAAATAAATTCAATAAAAAAGCTAATACCACCAGAAGCACTCCTATCGCTAAAACAATTCTATAATAATCAGAGTTAAAAAGAATGCTATTATTAATCGCTAATATATTATCGTAAAGCTTAACAAGTGAAATTAAAAGCACTATTAATATACTTAATGAATATTCTTTGGGAATAAGTTCATACAGCATATGGACATTGGTTATGATCAAAATAAAAATTAAGGCACTAACAATCGACAAATTGATTGAACTTTTTTTATACAAATCCTCTAGCTTTTTAAAATTGCGCGTATTTAGATATTCCGCAGTTATGGGGTTTGTAATTTGATGCATCGCTTTTTGGGGTACCGATATTACGGTAGCGATATAAACGCCAATTCCGTATATCGCAACATTTTCTATAGGTAAATACGACTCGATCATCACCTTATCTAAATCCAATAAGGCAGTGGCCACAGAGGCAGCAATTAAAATTAGTGCGGTATATTTTAATACCCGAATTAAATTGGATGGAAAACTGAATTTTAAGGTAGGCCTGTGCAATTTAAAGGCATAAGCGCCCATTACCAAAAGCCGTATAAGAAATACCAGACCTACTCCATACATAAAATGATTAACCTCCAACAGATCAAAGTAGACCAGGAATAAAAGAATGGTCGTGCCTAATCGATGCACTACCTCTTTCATAAAATTACCGAAGGTACTTTTGTAATAGATCTTTGCCCAGGCAAAAAATATTTCAAAGTACGCAGTGGCAATCGCTAATAAATAAATGAGCCATACATAGGGTTTTACCAATTCGTTTCCATCAGAAAAATAATTCAGTAAAAATTCATAGGTAAAATGTCCAATACCCCCTAAAATAAGCGAAATAGCCAAGGGAAGATATAAGGCCAGATTCAATAACTTATCCTTCTCTTCTTTCGTTTTATAACTGGTAAAAAACTTTACAATCGTACTATGCACACCAAAAGCCATAAAAGGCCAAATTAAATTTGCTGCTGAAAGCAGGAAGCTTACCAACCCGTAATGCTCCTGATCTAAAAAATAGGTATACAAGAAAAGCGTGTTTAACGCACCAAGTCCAAAACCTACATAGGTCGTCAGCACGTTTTTGACCGACTGGTTAATAATTACGCCCATACGCTACTTCCCGATTAGTTTTGCTAATTGTTTTGTAAGGTTTTTACGATGATAATCCTCAATATTTTTGCTATCCGAAAGTAGTTTGTTTTCGCGATATTTTTGATAAGAATTTAAAATATATTCCTTTAAAGCTACTTCCTGATTATATAAAAAACTTTTTCCAGAATGGGTTTCTTCAATAATTTTCGCCACATCCCACGTTCTGGGACCAATGGCTAAGATCGGGCGCTTTGAGGCCAGATATTCAAATAATTTCCCGGCGATGATCCCTTTGGTTTCTTCGGAATCAATTTCAATTAACAATAGCAATTGACTCTTTTTTTGAACGGCTATGGCTTCCTTGTGACTGATATAGCCTCCAAAAATCAGTTCATTTTCCAAACCAGCATTTTTGATGCTCTGCACCACGTCGTCACTTACCGCCCCGTATAATTTCAATTTAAAGTCCCTACGGAAATTTTCATTCTCTTTAGAAATTTCAGCTAAAACCTTCCAAAGCAATTCAGGATTTCTTCCTGAAAGCAATGAGCCTATATGCGAAATACTAAAGATCCCGTCTAATTTCGACTCGGTATTCAGTTCAGAATCAAAACCATTGGTAATAACTTCTATAGGTTTTGTTGTTTTTAAAGCAAATTCTTTTTTAGTGGTAAAACTCGTAGTAATAATTTGATCTGCTGTATTTAAGACCTGCTTTTCTAAACTTTGGTGTTTCTTTGCGGAATATTTAGTGAGTTTTAATTGCTTTTGATAACCAATTTGCGTCCATGGATCTCGAAAATCGGCAATCCACCTTAAATGAAGTTGCCTTTTTAACCCTAAGCCTATTAGGTGCAAACTATGTGGTGGTCCGGTGGTAATTATCGTATCGATATTGGTCTTTTCCAGATAAGATTTTAGAAATTTTACGGAAGGTTGTATCCAAAACTTACGAGCATCGGGAATAAAAAAGTTGCCACGAATAAACAGCATAAGTTTCTGTATAAAATTCTGCTTTTCCTTTTGCTTGATGATTCCAGAACTTATAGTTTTCGTATTCTTTTTAGATAAAACAGCAGCAAATTTATAGGGTTCAAAAATCGGCTGACGAATGATCTCGATATCTTTAGGAACTTCGGTTATAAAAGATTTATCGATTAACGGATAATTCGGATTTTCAGGAATATAAACCACCGGCTCTACCTCAAAACCCCTAAGATATTTAACGAATTTCAACCAGCGCTGAACACCGGGACCACCAGCCGGGGGCCAGTAATACGTAATAATCAGCACTTTTTTCACTCTAATATTTTTATAATGAAACCTAAATTTAACATGCAATAAAACGCAAAAAAGATCTCTTAGATTTATAGCTTCTGTCTACTATCATATTCCATACATAATTTCATACATAGGGATTAAGTAGATCGTTTAAAAGAGCCATAATGATACTTTTTATACTACATGCCTTTGCGATATGCAAATACCAATCCCCCAAGTATTAAAATCACCAAAATAAGCGTACTGGCTAAAGCTATTGTGCCGCCGGTTTGAATTACTTCAGGTTCGAATTTAAAAGTCACCGTATGCTCTCCTTGTGGTATGTTCATTGCTCTAAGCACGTAATCTGCACGCACATGCGCTACTTTCTCTCCGTCGATATACGCTTGCCAACCCGGTTGATAGTACATTTCGGAAAAAACGGCCAGCTGCCTGATGGAAGCTTTGGTTTTATAAACCAATTCATTAGGTTGTTCACTTACCAATTCTATAGTACCAACTTCGTCATAAACAAAATCCATTTTGATATCGTCTTTAAATCGATTATCAATCACAGCAGTATCTTTAAGGTCTACCTCCTTCAAGCTTAAAATTTCGGCATTGGCATCCGCTACCCAGTCAACATCACGAACAAACCATGCATTACTGTATACACCAGGATTTTGTTGCGCCTGCACTCCGTTTTCTGTAGGAACAATAAAGTATTTCACATTTAACATATTTAAAATCTTCATGTTATTTTGTGAAATATAAAAATCATATAAATCCTGTAATCTTCCTGGTTTTGCAGCGTGATAACCACCTATACTATGATGAAAATATGAGGCTCGGGAACTTGTTAATGGATCAGCGCTAATATCGAATACGCGATATCTGGAACTATCTTGCATAATTTGCTGATCGGCCGTATTTGGCTGATAGGGCTGTTCCATTTTACGAGCATTTACAAAATCGTCTCCGTTTACATAACGTCTCGCTATTGGAACCAAATCGGCTAAAAACAATATTGCAAAACCACCAAGGATTAGTTTTTTAGAGATTTTTTCCTGAAGATAAAACCAGATTAAAAATACACTTAATGCCACAAATATAAAACTACGAATAGCATCAGCGACTAACATCGACTGGCGATCTTCTTTAAGGGCATTCATTAGATCCATCCCCAATTGTTGTCGCAATTGTGCGTCCCGTAATCCACTAAAATCAAATAAAATCGAATTAAAAAGAATTAAAAGAAGGGCTAATCCCGCAGTAATAATCGAACTCCATTTTAAAGCTTCGATTTTCTCTTCCTTAGTATGTTTGTTAGCAAACAAACAGGATAATCCTACAATCGCCAATAAAGGAACACAAAGCTCTACAATCACCTGAATAGAAGAAACCGCTCTAAATTTATTGTATAACGGTACGTAATCGATAAAGAATTCCGTAAAAAACCCAAAATTCTTTCCCCAGGAAAGTAAAAGAGTAAGTACAGTTCCGCCTACTACCCACCATTTTAATCGTCCTCGAATTAAGAATAGTGCAAAAATAAATAAAAATAAAACCGTAGCACCAATATATGCGGGGCCTGCAACGATAGGCTGTTGCCCCCAATATGTTGGGGCGTTTTCAGTAAAGCTCTTGGCCTGAATGGGAGATACTCCCATTTTTTGTAATTCTGAATATAATGCCGAATCTTCACCAACATCCTCTGCACCGCTACCTCCCATAAAACCAGGGACAAAAAGATCTAGAGTTTCTGCAATTCCGTAGCTGTACGTTGTAATATAATCATAGGTTAAGCCGGCCTCAGGTTTATCGTCACCATTTGGTGTAATTGTTAGACCGGTATCACCTCTAGTACTATGACTGGTATATTCTTGTGTTGCTATAAGGTTTGTTGCATTAGTTCCTATAGCTAGAATAACCGCAACAATCATCACTCCCAGGGCTTTAAAATATTGCGGGATCTTTTTCTTTTTAAAGGCATCAATCAGATAAACGATTCCTAAAATAATGACTAAGAGAAGTAAGTAATACGTCATTTGGAAGTGATTCGCCTGGATCTCTAAAGCCATAGCAATAGCCAGCAAACTAAATCCCCCTATCAGTTTTTGTCTAAAGGTGAGTATAATTCCTCCTAAAACCATTGGCATATAAGCAATAGCGTGGGCCTTAGCATTATGGCCAACCCCAAGAATAATGATAAAATAAGTGGAAAAACCAAAGGCAATGGCTCCTAAAAATGCGAGCTTATAATCTAATTTTAAGCATAAGAGCAAGATATAAAACCCAATAAAATATAGAAATAAATAATCTGCAGGTCTGGGTAAAAATCGTAAAACTGAATCTAACTTTTTAATGTAATTATGTGGATAATAAGCACCAAGCTGATAGGTTGGCATTCCGCCAAAGGCAGCATCCGTCCAGTAGGGTTCTTCGCCAGTTTCTGCTCTAAAGTCTGATTGTTCTTTAGCCATTCCTATGTACTGGACAATATCACTTTGGAAAATTTCCTTTCCTTTTAAAACAGGATTAAAATAAAAAAGAGCGATTGCTACAAATCCCAGAAAAACCAGAAGATGAGGAAGAAACTGTTTTAACTTAGCCATTTACAGATTATTTTTTGCTTCCTGAAAAAGGAAACGCACATATTTAAGAATCCCGAAATTAATCAATTTCTTCGTAATCGATATACTCACCAACCTCTTTGTTTGATTTTCTACGATTTCTTGGTTTTTTATTGATACTCACATTACCCTCCCCGGTAGTATTTCTTTGTTGTGCATTTTGCTGTCTACCATTAAATTGTTGATTGAACTGCTGCTCAAACTTCCTACCCATCTTTTTCATCGCATATTTTAACAACATGGGACCAAAATATCGAAGTATTATTTTGAAACCGAAGTATACTAACAAAATAATAAGTATCGTTTTTATAACTCCGGAAAAATCTGCCTGAAACATAAAACTCTAAATTTTAGCAAAAATAAAAATTAAGGTTCAGAATCGGAATCTATGTGTCTTAAATAAAAAATAAATTCAATTATATTTGAACATCATGAAACTCCAGGCAAGCCCACAAGATATGAATCAAAAAACCGTTTTTACAATCTCGAGGCAAGCCTCTGAACATTTAACCTCGATTATCGAGTAAAACCTACTAAACATGCAAAAACTAAAGGCTTTTGTACTATTACTACTAGCTAATTCAGCTATTTGTAACGCCCAATTTACCGAAACCATTAATTCAAACCGACCAGGACAGTCCCAGGGCGCTTTTGCGGTCGGGACAGGAGTTTACCAACTGGAGGCAGGCGGTTTTTACGGAAACGATACCCACGAACTTAGAAAAACAGATACCGATCTGTACGGCGCTAACTATATGCTTAGGGCAGGACTTCTTACCGATATTTTAGAATTAAGCATTCAGGGAAGGTACCAGGTAGAAGAATCAAGGATTTTTCAGGGAGGACAAAATCGAACTTACAAAAGGAATAATTTTCCATTTAATACCATAGGAGCAAAATTATTGCTTTACGATCCTTATAAAAATGGTGATAACCGCAGAGAAATAAATATTAGAAGTTGGGATGCCAATCAAAAGCTTGACTGGAGAAGATTAATCCCGGCTGTTTCTTTATACGGTGGCGCTAATGTCACCCTACAGGATGAAAATCCTTATAGATTTGTAGGAGAAAGTAAATATACACCTAAAGTTACCTTAATTACGCAACATAACTGGGGACCTTGGGTTTGGGTCATGAATTTTACTGCTGAAAAATTTACTGAGACCTACGCTAATTATGAATTTATAGGTACACTCACCCACGCCTTTAGTCCGAAATTTGCTGTTTTTGGGGAGTACCAGTCGATTATTGGTGATATATATGCCGATGATATTTTTAGAGCCGGTGGTGCGTATCTGATTACCGATTATTTACAATTAGATGTTGCAGGACTTGCCAATGCCAAGGATACACCTTCCAGATGGCAAATACAGGCAGGATTATCGGTGCGTTTAAATTTCCATAAGGATACCGAATTTAAATCGCTATCTAAGGAGGGAGACAAGAGAAAAGCCAGAACCCAAAACCAATATGATTTCTAGAATTCATTAAAAATAGGCATAAAAAAAACCGCTAAAGAAAATTTAGCGGTTTTTTTATGCTATTGTGATGATCTGTTTTATTAAGCTTTATTAGCCATTGCCGCAGCTACAGATGCTGATAATCTTTTATATGTTCCGTTCTCAAGGCGCTCTCTAATAGAAGAAAAAGCCTCTAAAGTTTCTTCTACATCCTGTAAAGTATGAGTAGCGGTTGGGATCATTCGTAATAAAATTAATCCTTTTGGAATTACCGGATAAACTACAATAGAACAGAAAACTCCGTAATTTTCACGAAGGTCTTTTACCAAAGCCATAGCTTCAGGAATACTTCCTTTCAGGTATACCGGGGTCACACAACTTTGTGTAGTACCAATATCAAAACCACGATCTTTTAATCCGTTTTGCAGTGCATTTACATTTTCCCATAACTTATTTTTAAGCTCTGGTCTTGTTCTAAGCATTTCAAGGCGTTTAAGCGCTCCAACCACTAATTGCATTTGCAGTGATTTAGCAAACATCTGGGATCTAAGATTATATTTTAAATAATCGATAATTTCCTTATCACCGGCAATAAAAGCGCCCGTACTTGCCATAGATTTAGCGAAAGTAGCAAAATATACATCGATATCATCCTGCACTCCCTGCTCTTCTCCTGCTCCGGCTCCGGTTTTTCCTAAAGTTCCAAAACCATGTGCATCATCTACAAAAAGACGGAATTTATATTTTTTCTTAAGCTCTACAATTTCTTTAAGTTTTCCCTGCTCACCACGCATACCAAAAACACCTTCAGAAATTAAAAGGATTCCTCCTCCTGTTTGTTCTGCTATTTTAGTAGCTCTCTGCAGATTTTTTTCGATACTTTCCATATCGTTGTGCTTGTAGGTAAAGCGTTGTCCTAAATGAAGGCGAACACCGTCTATAATACAAGCATGAGCATCTACATCGTAAACAATAACATCTTGTTTAGATACCAGCGCATCAATAGTAGATACCATTCCCTGGTATCCAAAGTTTAAAAGATAAGCAGCCTGCTTGTGTACAAAAGAAGCCAACTCGTCCTGAAGTTTTTCATGCAAACTTGTATGACCACTCATCATCCTTGCTCCCATAGGATAAGCAGAACCCCACTCGGCCGCAGCCTCGGCATCTACTTTTCTAACCTCTGGATGATTGGCAAGACCTAGATAGTCATTTACACTCCATGTGATCACATCTCTCCCTCTAAACTTCATTCTATTAGAAATAGGTCCTTCCAGCTTTGGGAATACGAAGTATCCTTCTGCCTGCTCTGCCCATTTTCCTAAAGGCCCTTTATCCTTGTATATTTTGTCAAACAGATCTCTCATTGAATATTTTTTATACGAACCGCAAAAATACTGAAATTCGGTTCAATTCTACAAAGTATTTTGTATAGCTTTTAAAAAAACAAAGCATCCTCTAGCTAGAGGATGCTTTGTTTTTTTATATATTTAATAGTAAATGCAAAATATTACTTGATAAATTCTATAGCTCTAACCTCAGCTTCATTTTTGGTATCAAAAAACCCCTGTTCTTCCATCCAGTCATCACTATAAATTTTACTCATGTATCGGCTTCCGTGATCTGGGAACATAATAACTACTTTAGAGTTTTCATCAAATTCGCCTTCCTCTGCCAATTGCTTTACACCCTGTGTTGCCGCGCCGCTGGTATAACCTACAAACATCCCTTCGGTTTTTGCAAGTTCTCTGGCGGTATGGGCACTTTCTTCATCAGTCACTTTCACAAAACGATCAATAGCATCAAAATCCGTAGCGGTAGGAATTAAGTTTTTACCCAAACCTTCAATTCTATATGGATAAATTTCTTCAGCATCAAATTCTCTGGTTTCATGGTATTTTTTTAATACTGAACCATAAGCATCGATCCCTATAATATTTACGTTTGGATTTTGCTCTTTAAGATATCTGGCAGTTCCAGAAATGGTTCCTCCAGTACCACTACACGCAATAAGGTGTGTTATTTTACCTTCCGTCTGGCTCCATATTTCTGGACCGGTAGACTTATAATGCGCTTCGGTATTTAAATCGTTGAAGTATTGATTGATATACACAGATCCTTTAATTTCTCGATGAAGCCTTTTAGCCACTTCGTAATAAGAGCGCGGATCGTCTGCTGCCACATGTGCCGGGCAAACATACACCTTAGCTCCCATAGTTCTTAGCATATCGATTTTGTCTTTCGAGGCTTTAGAGCTCACAGCCAAAATACAATCATAACCTTTAACCTGGCTCACCATTGCGATACTGAATCCTGTATTACCAGAAGTAGTCTCAATAATGGTATCTCCGGGCTTTAATATTCCTTTGCGCTCTGCTTCTTCAATAATATATAAAGCAATTCGATCTTTAGAGGAGTGCCCCGGATTAAAAGCTTCTACTTTAGCGTAGAAATCTCCTTTGAAACCTTCAGTGATCTTATTAAGCTGTACTAGCGGTGTCTTTCCTATAAGCTGTAGAACATTATCGTACACCTGCAAATCTTCTTTCATAAATGAAGTTCTTTACGTTTTAAGGTTGGCTTTTTTAAAGCCGGGAAAAATGTTTCAAAACCGTTCAAAGTTAAGGCAAATTTTTTTAATTATTCCTTAATTCCAACTAAATCGAACAAAAATGCATATTCTTCGGCAACTTCCTTAAGTGCTTCAAACCTTCCTGAAGCCCCGCCATGGCCGGCATCCATGTTTGTGTGTAATACCAAAAGATTAGTATCGGTTTTTAACTCTCTTAGTTTAGCGACCCATTTTGCTGGTTCCCAGTATTGTACTTGTGAATCATGCAAACCGGTAGTTACTAACATATTAGGATAATCCTGAGCTACTACATTATCATACGGAGAATACGATAACATATACTCATAATAATCTTTTTCATTAGGATTTCCCCATTCATCGTATTCCCCTGTTGTTAACGGGATACTATCATCTAACATGGTTGTTACCACATCTACAAATGGAACCGCTGCAATAACACCCTTATATAAATGTGGAGCCATATTTATTACCGCTCCCATCAGTAAACCACCGGCAGAACCTCCCATAGCGAATAATTTTTCTTCAGAAGTATATTTTTCGGCAATAAGGTGCTTCGAAACATCTATGAAATCGGTAAATGTATTTCGTTTGGTAAACAACTTGCCATCTTCATACCAGTTTCTGCCTAAATATTCTCCTCCACGTATATGTGCAATGGCATATACAAATCCGCGATCCAGTAAACTTAGTCTTACGGTTGAAAAATAAGGATCGATTGTTGAACCATAGGAGCCATAGGCGTACTGCAGCAAAGGATTGTTTCCATCCTTCTTAATTCCTTTTCTATACACCAAAGAAACCGGAACTTTTGTGCCATCCTCGGCGGTTGCCCAAATACGCTCTGAAGTATAATTCTCCTTTCTGAATTTACCACCTAAAACTTCCTGCTCTTTTAATACAGTTTTTTCTTTGGTAACCATATTAAAATCAACTACAGATGTTGGTGTGGTCATCGAATTATAAGTGTATCGAAGCACTTGGGTATCAAAATCAGGGTTTATAGAAGTAAACGCCGTATAAGTTTCATTGTCAAACGGAATAAGATAATCATCACTTTCGTCCCAACGAATAATCCTTATTTCATTAAGTCCGTTTTTACGCTCCCCAATCACCAGAAAGTCTTTAAAAATGTCGATATCCTCTAGAAGTACATCTTCGCGGTGCGCAATCACATCTTCCCAATTTTCTTTTTCAGTTGCTGAAACCGGGGTTTTCATAAGCTTAAAATTACGGGCTTCATCTTTATTAGTAAGAATATAAAAATGCTCACCAAAATGTGAAATACTGTATTCTAATCCGCGTACCCGTGGCTGAATTATCTTAAAGTCACCTTCAGGTTTATCAGCTTCTAAGACACGATACTCTGTAGTTAAGGTACTATGTGACCCAATAACGATATACCTTTTAGATTTCGATTTATAAACATAGGTATTAAAGGTTTCATCATCTTCCTGATAAACCAATTGATCTTCTGCCGGATCTGTACCTAAAATATGTTTATAGATCTGAAAGCTTCGCAAAGTTTGTTCATCCTTCTTTGTATAATACAGGGTTTTATTATCGTTTGCCCAGGTAGAACCGCCGGTAGTATTTTCAATTTTTTCAGGATATAATTCTCCGGTCTCCAAATTCTTTACTTGGATGGTATATTTTCTACGACTTACGGTATCTGTTCCAAAAGCGACCATTTTATTATCGGGGCTAACATTTAAACCGCCTAAACGATAATAATCATAACCTTCAGCCATAATGTTTACATTAAACATCACTTCTTCGGGGGCCTCCTGGGTCCCCTTTTTTCTGGAATAAATAGGATAATCTCCTCCTTTTTCGAAACGTGTAATGTACCAGTAACCATTCAGACGATAAGGAACCGACTGGTCGTCTTCCTTGATCCTGGCCTTCATTTCCTCGAATAAACGTACCTGAAATTCTCTGGTATGGGCCGTTTGTTTGTCTTTATAATCATTTTCGGCATTTAGATAGGCAATTACTTCAGGATCTTCACGATCATTCATCCAGTAATAATTGTCAATTCTAATATCACCATGAATTTCTAATTCTGCGGGTATCTTTTTTGCCTTTGGTGGCTGCACTTCTTTATTCAAAATCAAATCAAATTTTTTAACCTGCGCAAAGGTAAGGCTTCAAATCTAAAATCGTAATCACAGATTCACAATTTCTTAGAACAACTTCAGCTTAGATTTTACTAATTTTGTACTTCTAACTAAAAAAGAAACAGACTATGTTTGGAGATATGATGGGTATGATGAATAAAATCAAAGAAGCCCAGGATAATGTAGAAAAAACAAAAGAACGCCTTAAAACCGTTCTTATCGATGAGCAGTCCAGTGACGGACTCCTAAAAGTAACTGTAACTGCTGCTCGAGAAGTAAAAAGTATCGATATTGCTGACGAACTTTTAGAGGATAAAGAGCAATTGGAAGATTATTTAGTACTTACCCTCAATAAAGCCATTGCCAAAGCCTCTGATATTAACGAAAAAGAGCTTGGTGCTGCTGCAAAAGACGGTATGCCTGATATTCCTGGGCTGGGTGATATGTTTAAGTAGTTGAGAAAGT
>Ga0098065_1000362_pt1 | contig 22157 bp, 22 predicted proteins | sample 25_taG_FD_75062 | JGI IMG/M metagenome (GOLD analysis project Ga0098065, IMG submission 75062) | Marine viral communities from Cariaco Basin, Caribbean Sea - 25_WHOI_OMZ | ecosystem: Environmental > Aquatic > Marine > Oceanic | place: Caribbean Sea: Cariaco Basin | collected 2014-11-08 | reverse complement strand
GTCCAGTCCAGCTCTTCCAAGCCCTTAAGCAAACGCTCTGCAAAAGCAGAAATTCGCATGCTCCACTGGGTCATTTTCTTACGGATTACCGGATAACCGCCACGTTCTGAAACGCCGTTTACAATCTCATCGTTGGCCAACACCGTTCCTAATTGCGGACACCAGTTTACTTCGGTTTCCGCTAAATACGTTAATCTATATTTTAATAAAATTCGTTGTTTTTCTTCGGAAGAAAACTTATTCCACTCCTCTGATGAAAAATCTTCGATAGCATCATCACAAGCAGCATTTACCCGTGTATTTCCCTCCGAAGCAAAAATTATTTCAAGTTCAGAAATCGCTCTTGATTTATTAGCTTCTAAATCGTACCAGGATTCAAATAACTCACTAAAAATCCATTGCGTCCATTTGTAATATTCCGGATTACTGGTACGTACTTCTCTACTCCAATCAAAACTAAACCCAATTTTATCTAATTGCTCACGATATCTTGCAATATTCTCCTTAGTCGTAATTGCAGGATGTTGCCCGGTTTGAATGGCATATTGCTCAGCCGGCAGTCCAAAACTATCGTAACCTTGTGGATGTAATACATTAAAACCTTTATGGCGTTTATAGCGCGCATAAATATCACTGGCAATATAACCTAGCGGATGCCCCACATGTAAACCGGCGCCCGATGGATAAGGAAACATATCCAGCACATAATATTTTGGTTTCTCTGAGGAGTTTGATGCTTTAAAAGTCTGGTTTTCTGACCAATACTTTTGCCATTTGGCTTCAATGTCGTTGAAGTTGTAGTTCATTTTCTTTCTATTTCTGAACGTCCTAAACGGACTTTATTTTAATCGGAACTCGATAATTGAGATTAAATACTTAAGACCAGCCTCGCAATCAAAAAACTTCTAATAAAAGTTTTATGGGCTTTTCTTAAGGTAATTTCCTGAATTCCGTAATTATCAATTGTTAACAATCGCTGCAAATTTACAATTTTAAAACAGTTAGGAGCAATTAAGAATGGAAATAGGTTGCCGTTTGATTCGCTGTCAGCGCTTAGCTATCAGCTTTTAGATTTCTCCATTTCGCTACGCTTCACCTGCCTGCCGGCGAGGCAGGGTCGAAATGAACATAATTTTCCAGAAGTGATTCATTCAAAATTCAGCATTCAACATTCAACATCACCACTCTTGTTTCCTGATTCTTGACTCCTCATTCCAATTCTAAATTCTAACCTCTAAAAGCGAAGCGGTCTAACTCTTTCTCGCTTCTTTTTCCATCGGTAACATTGCGCGATAAATAAATTCGTTCACCGGAGTTTCGATTCCTAATTTCTTGCCTTGTTCTACAATATAGCCGTTGAAATTTTCTAATTCTGAAGGTCGCCCCTCCATAATATCCCGCTGTGTAGAAGCGGTAGTCGTCATTTCCTGACCACTAATAAACTGGAATAATTGCGCTACATCCTCCTCATTAAAATCCACTCCTTTAGCCTGGGCAATCGCTTGAATTTCTAGTCCGGTTTTCTTTAAAATCTCCTGTAAATAATCATCTTGCCACATTTTACCAATACCTACACGGGTTAATCCACCTAAACCACTTACGGTTGCAATAAAGGCAAACTTTTTCCAGATGGCTTTATAAATATCATCTGGAATCATTGCTTTAATCCCCGCATCGTTAAAAATTTCATTCAGCTTTAAAGCTCGATCTGATTTTTCGTTATCCATTTCTCCAAAAATAATCTCGGGTTCCAAATAGAAATGATTAATGAGCCCGGGTTCTTCTTTTTTGCTATAAATTTTACAAAGACCAGCCAAAACATTCTTTTTAGAAATAACTTCCTGGAGCTTTTCCATATTATCGGCGCCATTTTGTAATGGTAATATCATAGTTTCTTCAGTAATAATCGATTTTAGCTTTTTTGCAGCGTCTTTTATTTGCCAGGATTTTAGTCCTAAAATCACTAAATCTGGTGTTTCTATTTGGCTAATATCATCAGTTGCTTTTGCGGGTTGTATCACAAAATCACCGTTTATGCTATTCACACGAAGTCCGTTTTCTTTAATCGCCTTTAAATGTGCATTTCTGGCTATAAAAGTTACATCATGTCCTGCCTGTGCTAATCGACCACCAAAATAACCGCCAACTCCACCGGTACCGTAAATAAGAATTTTCATAGTTTCCGTTTTTCTTTTTCTATAGATTAATTAATTCAAAATTTTAATAGCATTTTCACAAAAATTGAATCTTATTCTTTCAAATTTACGCTTATCAGAATAATTCTTAAAGTTTGGGCGTTAAGAAAGTCTGGAAACCGTTTACTTTATTATTTTTACAAAAAATTGGTAGCTGTTTATGAGCACATCGTTTGAACGATATCAAAAGCGACGTTTAATTTCATCTTACTTTTCTGTAGTGCTAAGTATCGCACTGGTACTGTTTCTACTGGGAATGTTGGGCTTACTGGTATTAAATACCAAAAAAGTAGCCGATCATTTTAAGGAACAAATTGCAATCACCGTTTATTTTAATGATGATGCCAAAGAAGAGGCCATGCAGAATCTTACCAAAAGTTTAGACACTGCTTCGTATACAAGATTGGTAACTTTTGTGTCTAAGGAAGAAGCGGCAAAGCAAACCAAAGAAGCCATTGGTGAAGATTTTATGGAATTTCTGGATTATAATCCGCTCCAAAACTCTATAGATGTGTATATGAATGCCGATTTTGTTTCTTCAGAAAAAGTAGAAGAAATTGCCGCCAAACTTTCAGAAAATAGTGCCGTAGACGAAGTTTCTTATGATAAGCCTTTAATTTCCTTACTGAATAACAATCTTAAGAAAATTAGTTTTTGGGTGTTGATCGTTAGCGCTTTATTTACGTTTATAGCGGTTTTACTAATAAACAGCTCTATAAGGCTATCGGTTTACTCTAAGCGATTTACCATAAAAACGATGCAAATGGTAGGCGCCACTAAAGGCTTTATTCGCCGCCCATTTATCTGGAATAGTGTAAAATTAGGAATGATTGGTGCCATAGTAGCCCTTATAGGTATGGCAGCAGTAATTTACTATCTAAACAATAGTTTTGCCGAGCTAAACCTGCTTGCCGATAAAAAGATTATATTAGCTTTGTTTGGCGGTGTTTTTCTAACCGGGATTATTATCACCTGGTTAAGTACATTTTTCGCTACCACCAGATTTCTAAATTTAAAAACAGATGAGCTTTACTATTAAAGCTAAAATCATATAACATGAGCAATAACACCAAACCCCAACAACAGGATAAAAATTTTGTATTCGGTAAAAAGAATTACAAATTCATGTTTATCGGTCTGGCAGTAATCGCTTTAGGATTTATTTTGATGGCAGGTGGCGGTAGCGACGATCCTAATGAATTTAATGAAGCTGTTTATAATTTTCAGCGCATTCGCCTTGCCCCAACCATTGTTTTAATTGGTTTTGGCATTCAGGTTTATGCGATTTTAGTAAACCCAAACAAAAAATAGAATTTGGATACTTTAGACGCCATCATCCTGGGAATAATTCAGGGATTAACTGAATTTTTACCCGTTTCTTCCAGCGGACATTTAGAATTAGGAAAAGCTATCTTAGGAGATAGCAGTCTTCCCGAAGAATCTATGATGTTTACCGTTGTACTTCATTTTGCTACGGCTTTAAGTACTATTGTCGTTTTTAGAAAAGATATATTTAATATTTTTAAAGGTCTTTTTCAGTTTAAATGGAACGAAGAAACTCAATTTTCAGCTAAGATTATTATCTCTATGATTCCGGCTGCCCTTATTGGTGTTTTCTTCGAAGATTATTTAGAAGAACTTTTTGGCGGAAGCGTAATTTTTGTTGGTTTTATGCTCATCATTACCGCTCTTTTACTATGGCTGGCAGATAAAGCAAAAGATACTGGTAAACCAGTATCTTTTATGAACGCTTTTGTAATTGGTGTTGCACAAGCCATCGCTATGCTACCGGGAATTTCACGAAGCGGTTCTACCATTTCGACTTCTGTACTTTTAGGCAACGATAAAACCAAAGCAGCACGTTTTTCATTTTTAATGGTAGTGCCGCTAATATTTGGTAAAATCGCTAAAGACCTATTAGATGGTAACATTACTGAAGAATCGGTTGGCGGTTCTCATCTTATTATAGGTTTTGTGGCTGCATTTTTATCCGGCCTTGTTGCCTGCACCTGGATGATATCTTTAGTACGAAAAAGTAAACTTTCTTATTTCTCCATTTACTGCTTTATCGTAGGAATCTTTGCCATTGCCTTTGGGTATTTTGCTTAATTTATTCTGAACCTATAGCTGAAACGACTTAAATTTTCAACAAAAACTAAAATCATTACCCACGATCCTAAATTTGTATTTAAGTTTGAAGCTTTAAATAGATTTTAATATATGGATCATCCAATTATTACTGCAGAAGAATTTAAAACAGGGCAAATCTTACTTTTTGACAAGCCCTTAAACTGGACGTCTTTTCAGTTAGTGAATAAAGTACGATGGATGATTCGCAAAAGCTGTGATATTAAAAAGATTAAAGTAGGCCATGCAGGAACTTTGGATCCTTTAGCAACAGGACTTTTAATTATTTGCACGGGGAAATTCACTAAAAGAATACCCGAACTTCAGGGCCAAATTAAAGAATATACCGGTACTTTTTGCCTTGGTTCCACCACAGCTTCTTACGACCTGGAAACCGAAATCGACGAAACGTTCCCCATAGATCACATTACCGAAGAAAATATAGCAGAAACTACAAAAAGTTTTATTGGCGATATTGAACAATTGCCTCCGGTATTTTCTGCATTAAAAAAAGACGGAAAACGACTTTATGAATATGCCCGTAAAGGAGAGGAGGTTGAAATAAAACCAAGAACCATAAGTATTAAAGAATTTGAAACTGATGCTTCAGACTTTCCAGATATTAACTTTAAAGTAGTTTGTAGTAAAGGGACTTACATAAGAAGTCTTGCCCACGATTTCGGAAAAAAATTGAATAGCGGTGCGCACCTTTCTTCATTAAGAAGAACAAAAATTGGTGATTTTTCTATAGAAAACAGTTTAGGCCTTGATGATTTTGAAAAGCAATTACCAAGACCTGTTTCAGGTGCTTAAAAACGCTTACCTATAGTAATTCCTACACGCGGGTAAACTTCAATATCGTTACTATCACCAAACAACCTACCGGCACCGGCATAAATTTCGCCTATATAATTATTACGGGTTAGTAATTTAAATCCTACAGCCGCCCCTAAACCAAAATTCGTTGTTTTTTTGTCGTACACACTTATGCTGTCTTCCCTATACTCCCCATTGTCATCATAATAATATTCATAGCGATTATAAATATCGCGGTAAGTTGCAATTGCCGAATTAGCTTCGATAAAAAAACCGGCATTCTTTTTCTTACCAAAAAACAAACGATAATACGGACTCAAAATAAAACGTAATGACATATCCTCTGCGTTGTCTAAACCTATTGCTATCGAAGCACCAACACTACTGTTATCTTCCAAAAAGTATTCATAAGTAAGCTCTGGAACACCGGCAATAGACATGGCTAAATTGAGTTTTAATTCCTGCTTGGTTTCATCTGAATCCTGCTCTTGCTGAGCATTAATAATCGAGGAAGTACACACAAAAAATAAGAGTAAAATTTTTTTCATTTTATTGATTGATGAATTGGTTAAATAATACGCAAAATATTAAATTACCAATGCATATCGCTACTATATTTTAAAATTTTATAAAATATGGTTTAATTTACACAAGACCTGCTAAATAAGTTTTACCATAAATACAATTTAAATAAAACTCTTAACTAAGCTATTGGAATATAAACTTTAAAAAATGCTAACTTCCATGCAAAATTACAAATAACGATCACGGTTTATAACGCATGCAGTTTATAGAAAAACATAAAGCCTTACTCTTAACCACTTTGGTATTTTTAGTATTGTTTTTAGGGCTATACAACTGGCATTTGGGAAGTAGCGCAAGGAAAAGCCAGGAATTTTTGGTCGATCTGGATTCTTTCACCCAGGCTTTACAACAAGAAGAAGAGCAAAAAGAACCTGAAAAAACAGCAGAGCAAACAAATTCTAAACCACAAACACATCGTGCTTTTGATCAAAATAATAAAGCCAGGGAAGCGAATTTCGATAAAAAGTTGAACGATATTTTCCAGAAAAATTCGGCTTCAAAAACCGAAACCTCAGAAAACAGCGAAAGCACTTCTTCTGGAGATTATGCCACAGGAAAATCTGGCACAAAAGCACAAAAGCGATCTGATGGTGATAATTCGAATACTGCCACCTCTACTAAGCGTGGTAGCCTAAAGAACAGTTCTATTTCTTTTAATTTAAAGGGAAGAACGGCCGTAAACATTCCTAATCCTATTTATACCTGTAGTATTTCTGGTAAAATAGTCATCAATATCAAAGTGAACGAAAGTGGCCGTGTTATAGCCACATCTTTTAATGAAGCCAGTTCTTCTACTGATAACAAATGCTTGGTAGAAAATGCGCTGCTTTATGCTTCTGAAGCGGTTTTTAGTGAGCTATCGGGAAGAAACAATCAACCTGGAACTATTACCTATAAATTTAAACCTTAAAATTATGACTCAAAAACATAGATGCGGCTGGTGTTTAGGCGACGAATTATATGAAACCTATCATGATGAAGAATGGGGCGTACCGGTTCATGACGAACAAAAATTATTTGAGTTTCTAATCCTGGAGACTTTTCAGGCAGGCTTAAGCTGGATCACCATTTTACGAAAACGCGAAAACTTCAGAAAGGCATTTGATGATTTTGATTATAAAAAAGTAGCGAAATATTCTGAAGATAAAATTCAGGAACTGCTTCAAAACCCGGGGATTATTAGGAATAAATTAAAAGTGAGAAGTGCGGTTACCAATGCGCAGCTTTTTATGAAAATTCAGGATGAATTTGGCAGTTTTGACCAGTATATCTGGAGCTTTGTAGATCATACACCAATACAGAATAAAGTAAAAAATTACAAAGAAGCTCCGGCGACTACAGAAATTAGTGATAAACTAAGTAAAGACCTCAAAAAACGTGGATTCAAATTCGTGGGATCGACCGTAGTTTATGCGCATATGCAAGCTACCGGTATGGTAAATGATCACGAAGTTTCGTGTTTTCGCTATGAGGAAGTAAAGCAACTTTCACAATAGCTCCCAACTTTAACGGTATTCTTTTTTGATTCGGTATTGAATATCTTCAAGCGTCAATACGGGAACCTCGCCAGACCAGGCTTCCAGATCAGCTTCATCGTAGGTTGATAACTCTGAAAATTCTTGCGTACAACTACTATTAGCGCTTAGATAATTACAGGGGTTTTCTCCGTTATAACGCTGATGAGTCATACTAAAATCGTCTTCGCCTTCCTGTCCAATATAAATCTGAGGATATCCTTCTACATCAAAATCGGACTCGTTATAGAAAGTCATTCGATATTCCATCAAAGTAGTTCTGGCTTCAGTATCGATTTCAAAATTAAAATAGTCTACTTCGACCGAAATTTCAGCAGGTTCTAAAACTTCTGATTCGTCATCATCGTTATTAGAAGAACAGGCTCCTAAAACAACTAAACTGAATACAAGGAGTAATAACTTTTTCATTTACATTTTTGATTGATAACTGAAATGTAAAGAAAAAAATTGATTGCTATTGCAAAAATTTCAAAAACTCCTTTCTTGAAATTTCTTCTGCCCCAAGACTTTCTAAATGATCTGTATGCACCTGGCAATCGATAAGTTTTACTCCGTTTTCCTGAAGTTTCCTTACCATACTTATAAAACCGTATTTAGAGGCATTGCTTACTTTTGCAAACATGCTCTCCCCACAAAAAAGCTTTTTATTTTTTAGATAAATCCCATATAAGCCTCCTACAATCTCACCATCCTTCCAAACCTCGACAGATTGAGCGATTCCTTTTTTATTTAAACCGATATAAGCGGCTTTCATTTCTGGCGTGATCCAGGTACCTAGCTGTCCTTTTCGTTTGATTTTAGCACAGTTCTCTATTACCGTTTCAAATGCTTCGTTATAGGTAATTTTAAACGCTTCTTTTTTAAACAGCTGTTTCATGCTCTTTGAAACCTTTAATTTATGTGGAAATAAAACCATTCTGGGATCCGGGCACCACCATAAAATAGGCTGAGATTCATCGTACCAGGGAAAAATCCCTTTTGAATACGCTTCCATTAATCGGCTTTCAGTAAGTGATCCTCCAACAGCGAGTAATCCATCATCTGAAGTGTATCTAATATCTGGAAAGGGTTCAAATGGATTTAAAATTTGCAACATACAGTGTTTTAGGATTAAGAAATGTACAAAAAGAAAAAAGCTTAGCACCCTAAAGAGGTACTAAGCTTTTCAAAAAAATTATATTCTAGGTTTAGAAAGGAAGATCGTCATAATCTTCATCTTTAAAATCCTGAGCAGGCTCAAAATGATCTTCTGGTGGTGGTACGTTTTGCCCCCCTGGTTGTGATGGCTGTAAATTTTCTATTCTCCATCCCTGGATAGAATTAAAATATTTGGTTTCTCCTTGTGGGCTTACCCATTCTCTACCACGAAGGTTAATCCCAACTTTCACCGGTTGCCCCACCTGATATGTATTTAATAAATCTGTTTTATCCTGAACAAACTCGATCATTAAATCCTGCGGATATTGCTCTTCTGTAGTGACTACCAATTCTCTCTTTCTAAAACCGTTACTTCCAAAAGTTTTGGTGTCTCCAATTAATTTAATCTTTCCTTGTACTTCCATCTTCGTTTAATAATTTGCTAGTAATAATTTCCACGCTTCTATCACCTTTCCTTTATCAAGCAATAATTGCGCCTGTTTATGAATTGCTTCTGTTTCTTTTGCGGCAATAATTTCGGTAAATAAATCGTCTTCAGAAACGTATAATTTCGATTCTTCCAAGCTCGGCAATTCTTCAACATTCCCTAATTTACCAAGATCATTACCGGTTAAAATAACACTCTGTCGAATTTCCTGCGGAATAGCATCTACACCAATCCCTAAAGTAGCAATCGGCTTTGGCACTTCAAACATGCCGTCCTTAGCCCTGGTGTACCAGTTACCGCCCATCCTGGCTACCTGATCGATCTTTACCTGATCTATATAGCCCTCTTCATCTAAAATCTCTTCTTTTATATGTGTTTTTATAACTTCACATACTACCAGATTTCCTGCGCCACCTTCCTGTCCCAGCTCGATAATTTCATTTACTTTACATTCAAACTGAACGGGAGATTCTGCCACCCTAAAAGGTTTTACAAGATCTGATGGCTGCATGCTCAATCCGGATTTCTCAAACTCATTTACACCTTCAGCATAATCAGTGCTGCTTAAGGACATTTGCTGCACCATCTTATAATCAACGATATTAATCACACATTCTTTAACCGTTTTAAGGTTTAAGAGCGTATGTTTAAGACTACCATCTTTCCCCCTTCTCACCGGAGAAAACACCAAAATTGGCGGATTAGCACTAAATACATTAAAAAAACTAAAAGGAGCCAAATTTGGCCTTCCTTCCACATCTAAAGTACTGGCAAAAGCAATAGGTCTTGGTCCTACCGCCCCGCTTAAATACCTGTAAAGAGCGCCAGAAGGCGATTCCTTAGAATCTATACTTAACATGCGTTGATTTTTCACAAAGGTAATAATTAGGAGGTGGAATATAAAGATTGACCACACAATAATATTCACATTAAAACGCTTATATTTAACCCCTTTTAAAATAGAGAGGAACTCTTTATGAATTTTAGTGACGAACGAAAGTACAACCGCTGGTTTATCATATTTGCAGGATTAGCCGTAATTGTACTGGTTTTATGGAATACCACCATATTTTTTAACCGCCTTAAAGATGAAGAGCGCACCAAGATGAGTATTTGGGCTGAAGCTCTGCTGGAACTGGATCGCGCCAACAGTAACGAGAATTTGAGTCCGCTGATCCTTAATGTTCTTAATAGCAATACTAGTATTCCCACCTTGCAAACCGACGAGGAAGGAACTATTGTGTCTTCTCACTTTATCGATCCTGAAAAAATAGACACCCCTGAAAAAGCCGAAAATTACCTTAATCGCCTGAAGGCTGAAAACGAGCCTATAATTATGCATCTGGACCGATTTAGGACGCATAAGGTATATTATGGAAATTCCCCTGTATTAAATAGTTTAAAATATTATCCGCTGGGACTGGTTACCATTGGATTTTTGATTATAGGGGTCATTTACTTTTTTTACACCACCACCAAAAACAGCGAGCAAAATAAATTATGGGCAGGAATGGCAAAAGAAACGGCCCATCAGATAGGAACGCCGTTAAGTTCTTTAATTGGGTGGACTGAAATTTTAAAGCAGGAAAAAGTTAATGACGCTTATATTGTTGAGATGGAAAAAGACATACAGCGTTTACAAACCATTACCGAACGTTTTTCTAAAATTGGATCTGCACCGCTTCTGGAAGAAACCGATCTTGTTGAAGCGACCAGGCAAAGTTACCAGTATTTACAATCCAGAAGCTCTAAACTTATCGATTTTAATTTACAGGTTCCCAGAGAAAAAATTATTGTAAATCTAAATACGCAGTTATTCAGCTGGACTATCGAAAACCTGGTAAAAAACGCTATTGATGCGATGCGCGGTAAAGGAAAAATCACCATCGAAATCAGGCAAAATGATAAGCAGGTTTTTGTGTATGTTCACGATACGGGAAAAGGAATCGATAAAAACCGATTCAAAATTATTTTTGAACCCGGACAAACTACCAAAAAACGTGGCTGGGGACTTGGCTTATCCTTAGCGAAACGCATTGTAGAAGAATATCATGATGGCCGTATTAGAGTGGCTAAAAGTGAAATTGGCGAAGGCACTACTTTTGAAATCATGCTTAAAAAAAGCTCAGTACCTGCTTAATATTTCCCGAAGATCTTCTGGAATTGGCAGGGTTTTATTTTCACTAAAATCGTAAAAAACAGAGACATCATTTCCTAAAGCACAAAGCTGGTTTTGGTCATCAAAAATATGATGCTCAATTTTAAAACTTTTATTGCCTACTTCAGCAATCCGGGTCTTAACAATGGCACTCCCCGGGTAATATAAGGCTTTTTTAAAATCGCAATGCGTAGCAACCAGCATAGCTCCTTTGTTTTTTTCAGCATACATTTTATGCAACCCGGTGGCTTCCCATAGGTTCACCCTGCCAGATTGCATAAAACGCATAAAACTTAGGTTATTCACATGGCGATACATATCCAGGTCGCTCCAGTCTATCCTTAGTTTTAATTCAAGCTTAAAGGTTCCCAAACTTACAAGTTTACGTGGATAGATTCTGCCAGTTCCTTAAATTCATCATCAGTCATTTCGTAATGATTGGCAAAATTCATATCACTCATATCATTAAGCGGTATTAAATGTACGTGTGTATGTGGGACCTCAAGCCCTACTACAGCAACGCCTACCCGTTTACATGAAACTGTTTTCTCTAGCGCAAGGGCCACTTTTCTGGAAAAACGCATTAGCTCCATATACATCTGTTCTTCCATATCAAAAATATAATCTACTTCTTTCTTCGGAATACAGAGCGTATGCCCTTTACAATTTGGACGAATATCTAAAAATGCCAGAAACTGGCTATCCTCTGCTACTTTATAGGCAGGAATCTCTCCCTGAACTATCTTCGTAAATAAACTGGCCATAATCGATTGTTTTGATTAGTGCTATAAAATTAAAAATCCTTTTCTCAAATGACCGTTAAAGGATTAAGAAAAGGACTTTTATAAATCATAAAAGCGATTAAGGATAATTACTCCCTCCAAATCTCTAAAACTTCAAATTTCATAGTACCGCTTGGGACTGCAATATCAGCAACCTCACCTACCTTTTTACCCAACAGACCTTTACCAATAGGAGAGTCTACAGATATTTTTCCCGTTTTTAAGTCGGCTTCACTCTGAGCCACCAATTTATATTTAACCTCAGCACCATTATTCTGATTTTTAATTTTCACATGAGAATGAATCAAAACTTTAGAAGTATCTAATTGCGACTCATCAATAACCCGTGCGTTCGCAACCACTTCTTCTAATTTTGCTATTTTCATCTCTAAAAGTCCCTGCGCCTCTTTTGCAGCATCATATTCTGCATTTTCACTTAAGTCTCCTTTATCTCTGGCTTCTGCGATAGCTTCAGAAGCTCTTGGGCGCTCTACATCTTTAAGGTGATTTAATTCATCCCTTAATTTTTTTAGTCCTTCTGCAGTGTAATAAGATACTTTACTCATAACTTCGTCGTTTTTATAATTGGTAAAGGCCTTTATTAAGAGGCCTTCTTCCAAAAAAATAATATGTTTTTAATGATTGTTTTTAATCTAATGAGCTATTAAAAGGCGATCGAATCAAGAACCTCGAGGCGAGCCCAAGCGGTATCAACCGGTAAACCCTTTTTATTATTTAGAGGCTAGCCATGGAGTATTTTCCTGTTGGCAATACCAATAAATTTTCAACTAAAGGAGATGTATAAAGTCCCGCGGTCTGACTGCGAACTTATTATTTGAAAGTTGCATGATCATTAGATTATTGTTTATTAATAAAAAAAATCCCACCTATAATGGGATTGATTCTAACAAATATAAGAAATTTACGTTTGTGATAAAAAAAGAAATTAAATGAAGCATTTTTTATTTTTTTGCCTGATAAGCATTTTAATTTCAGGCTGTTCCTCAAGTGATGATGGGCGCAATAATAATCCTAACCTGGTAGACGTAAATTTTAGGTTACAGTTAAATTTAGATTTTCCACAATATAATCAACTTAATTTCCCAGGTAATCAAATTGCAATTTATGATGACCTTGCTGGAATTGGCGGAGTAGTTGTTTATAATGTAAATGATGATCTGTACCTGGCTTACGAACTTAGCGACCCTAATCATGTACCGGATCAAACATGCCCGGGAATGACGATGAACGGAATAGAAGCCACCTGTAGTTGCGAAGGCAATGTTTATAATATTATTACCGGAGAACAGGTAGAGGGCGAGGGCGACTACGCCATGAAAGCCTATCGGGTTGAAAAAAATGGTAGGTTTCTTACCATTTCTAATTAACTATTTTCTAAAATTCCCAGGGGTAGCATCTGATGCTTTTTTAAAGAACTTGATAAAGTAAGAAGGATCCTCGAAGCCCAGGCACCAGGAAATTTCAGCAATATTCCAATTGGTATGTTTTAAAAGTGCTCTTGCTTCCAAAGAAATGCGTTCATTAAGAAGCAGGGAAGTGGTTTTTCCCGTAGTTTCCTTTAATACCCGGTTTAGATGATTTGCATGGATATTTAAGTGATACGCAAATTCACCTGCACTCTTTAATTTTATTTGTTGAAGTGGATTTTCAATAGGAAACTGCCGTTCTAGTAGTTCCATGAATAATGATGTAATTCTTTCTGAAGCTTTAGATTCGGTTTTATTACTCTCAAGTTTTGCCGGCTGTAATTTTAAGGCTTCATGAATTAGTTCAAAAACCAGGTTCCGTAACAAATCATACTTATAATCGTAATCTGCACGAATTTCTAAAAACATTCTATCATATATAGCCAATATTCTATGAAAATCGACATCTTTTAAAGACAATATTGGCGTACCGCTGCTCTGAAATACCGGATAGTCTTTAAAGTTCCCAAAGCCATTCATAAAATCTTCGGTAAAGACACAAAAAGCGCCTGTTTTTTCCTCAGAAAGTGGTTCCCAGTTATAGGGCACCTGTGGATTAGCCACCAAAAGCATATTTTCTTCTACCTTAAGCGTTTTATCAGCATAATGCACTACATTTTCACCAGAGATCAGGCTAATTTTATAATAATCTTTTCGGCTATAAGGCATTGCTTTAGTGGTTCCAAAATAATCACTTAACCGAAAAACATTAAATTGCCCTGTTTTTTGTAGAATATCGCTAGGAAGTTCCCCTAGTTTTTTCCGGTAAAAATCCTCTAAGCTCATTGTTTTTTCCATCATCCTAAAGATAAAAATTTAGAGAAAGTATTCCGTAGCAAAAGCACTACGGAATACTTTTCCTATATTCCTTATTACCAACTAAATATTCTGGCCGCCAGAAACTTCGATACGTTGGGCGTTTACCCATTTGGCATCTTCTGTACATAAAAAGGCAACAACGCCACCAATATCATCGGCCTGTCCTACGCGATCTAAAGCGATAGATTGTTTTACATGTTGGTTTACCTGTTTGTTATCACGCACCAAACCGCCACCAAAATCGGTTTCAATCGCTCCCGGTGCCACAGTATTTACTCTAATCCCCCGTTTACCAAATTCTTTGGCTTCGTATCTGGTTAAAGAGTCTATCCCTGCTTTCAAGGCCCCATAAACACTATAACCGGGCATGGTAAATCTGGCCAGACCAGAGCTGATATTTACAATGCCGCCACCATCATTTAAAATATCCAGCAATCTTTGCGTTAAAAAGAACACGCCTTTAAAGTGAATATTGGTTAAAAGATCAAAAGTTTCTTCGGAGGTTTCAGCGATTGGCTGATTAATTCCTATCCCGGCATTATTAACCAGAAAATCGATGTTTTCAGCTTTAAATTCAGATTGTAAAACCTGTTGAAGATTTCGTTTAAATTCGTCAAAACCTGAAACATTTGCAGTATCTAACTGAAGTGCCACAGCATGACAGCCAATTTTCTTAATTTCAGCAACAACTCTTTCAGCTTCTTCTTTTTTACTGTGATATGTGATCACGACATCCAGTCCTTTAGCTGCCGTTTTTAAAGCCATATCTTTACCCAGACCACGACTTCCTCCTGTAATCAATGCAATTTTTTTCCCTGTACTCATCATTTTTAATTTTAAATTCAAAGGCAAAATTAAATAAGTACTTCCCTGAATTTTAGAAGCGATCAAACCAAAAATGGTAAAATTCAAACAATAAAAAATACCTGGAATTTTAGAAAATCCCAGGCATTAGTAACTAAAATAAATCTAACAAATTTAAAATCTTAGGGTAACTCCGGCTAAAAAATTTGTGGTGGCCTGTGGATAATATCCAGCACCGCCTAACGTCTCTACTCCGTTTGGCATCTCTGGATTTTCTATATCATAAGTGTAGAAGTATCCATTAGATACATACTTTTCGCCAAAAATATTATTAACCAATCCCGTAAACACCACTTCTTTAAATAACGGAGCAGTGTCCCACACGTATTGTACATTAAAATCACTTACAAAATAAGAATCCAGCTTAGATGTTTCTAACTCTAAATTACTCATATACTGCTCCCCTACATATTTGCTTAATAAATTTAACTGAAGATTTTTAATTGGGGAAAACCTAATCATATTCCCGGCTACGACATTAGGGGAAAATGAAATTTCGGTATCTCCAAAATTTTGCTGAATGCCATCAAAAACTGCTACGAAGTTCTTATTTCTATTTCGGCTTATTGCAATATTAGGCCTTAAACTTAACCAGTCATTTATCCAGATCGTAGCGTCTACTTCTAATCCCAGCCGGTAACTTTCTCCGCTGTTTTTTCTAATCGCAGCACCTTCTTCATCAATTTCCCCGGTTAACACTAATTGATCTTTATAGTTCATAAAATAAAGATTCGTGTTTACCTGGGTTTTTCCCGAATTAAAACGCCACCCTAACTCGTAATCGACCAATTGTTCTTCGGTTGGAGCGACCTCTTCATTTTGAAAAGCATCTTCGTAATCAGATCGTGAGGGCTCACGATGCGCAACTGCCACAGATCCATATAGCTGACTTTTTTCATTAAACTGATAAGTAAAACCTCCTTTAGGATTAAAGAAATCGAAATTCGCATCGATAGGAAAATTGGCAACTTGCTGAGTGGGTCCATCCCCTTCGTAATTGATGGTTCTTAGCTGCAAATCACCATACACCGCAAACTTAGCGGTAATCGAAACCGTAGCTTTCCCATAGATATTAAAATCTGTTTTTACTGCATTGTTTTTATAAAACGGCTCGTAAGGATCATTGTTACGTGCAAATCTGGTATAAATTACCTCCCCAAAATGATCGCCGTCGTAGCGATTCCAACCACCTCCAACAATGGCATCTACCGTACTATTCTTATAATTTAAACTAAAAGTAGTGCCATAAAAATGATTATCCAGCCAGCTGGTATTCACCAAATCAGATGAAGTAATTTGCGCACCATCTGCGATGAAATTTGGTAATCCAAAATCAATGAGACTAGCATCTTCTTCATACTCCTCGTAATATCCTCTCCCGTAAGTATAATGCAGTGCAAGATTAGATGACCAGTTTTTATTGAAAGTTTGGTTCCATAGCAACTGGTAATGATCCTGCTGGTAATTATCGGTTTGGTTATCGTAATACTTTACGTTGCCATCTTCATCGGTATATTCACCTGCAGGATTATAGGTTCTGTCATTTTCTAAAGTTGCAGCATCAATCCCATACCAGGCCTGATACGTTCTTTCTTTCCCGCCAAACATCAATGCTTTTACCAAAGTACCCCCATCAATATAGCTTCCTTGCAAAAAGTAAGATTTAAGTTCTGATTCCGCCCTATCGATATAACCATCACTTTTAATCAATGAAGCTCGACCAGAAAACTCCCAATGATTATTAAATAAACCTGTGCTAAATTTAGCCGTATGCTTATGTGTATTATAAGAACCGTAGCTATTAGCTATTTCGGCCGAGGCTTCTTCATTATATCGATTGGTTAAAATATTGATACTAGCCCCAAAAGCGCCGGCACCATTAGTAGAGGTTCCCACACCACGTTGTAACTGAATGTTCTCTGTAGATGATGCAAAATCGCCCAAGTTCACCCAGAAAGTTCCCTGACTTTCAGCATCATTATAAGGCACACCATTAATGGTAACATTTGTTCGTGTAGCATCACTACCTCGTACCCTGATCCCGGTATAACCAATTCCGTTTCCGGCATCTGTGGTCGTTACTACAGAGGGTAAATAATTCATTAATACAGGAATATCCTGCCCAAGATTTCGCTCGCCGATCTCTTCATTGGTTAAATTACTGTAGGTAATGGGCGAATCGGCGTCTACCCTAACAGACTGCAAGAACACTTCACTTAAAGCTTCCTCTAAACCACTAAGATCTACATCTAATACCTGATCTGACTTAAGATCGATCTCAAAAGATTTTCGATTTCCGTACACAAACTGAACTGTGTGTTTCCCTTCCTCTAAAGTAAGCTTGTATTCCCCGGAAGCATCTGTAAGTGTTCCTGATTTTTTGGTGGTGGTGTAGACCGAAACTCCGCTTAAAGGTTTTCCTTCCCGTGTCACTGTCCCTGAAATTTGATACTGCTGCGCCACCACTGCATAGCCAGAGAACAGCAATAAAAAACTGAATAATATATTTTTCATTCGTAAAAAATTCACGAATAAAAGGGGCCATTATTCCATTAAAAATTTGGTTAAAAAATAAATCCTGAATTTCTTCGATTCTAATTCCGAAGCCTATCCAGGAGTGCTGTAGTGCGCTTTGCACTTATCCCTTGGCAGCATTACCCGCCCAGGTTCATTGGGTATAATCTCAGCCCGAAGGGCACCCCTTATGAGATTTGCTGCAAATGTAGAACGCTTTTTTTGATTATGAACAATTATTGCAATTGATTTAAATGGTTTATTTTTGAGAAGCGCTAAAAACTATGCAAAACACTAAAAGATCGATTACCCTAAAAGTTGTTGCCGGCTACCTGCTTATTGCGGTCCTGGTGGTGGTGGCCGTTTGGTTTATTTATAACCGGGTAGTCATCTTTAGCCACATGGCGCAAAGCAATAGCAGTAACAATGAACAGCTTTTTTTAGTTAGTGAGCTTACCAGCGACCTATATGAGACTGAAAATGTGAGTCGAAGATTAATCCAAACCGGCACTAAAGAAGATATCGTTTTATACCAGGCACAACTGGATTCTATTAAAATGAATTTAGTTGAATTAGACGAGCAATATGCCGAAAATCAACTACATACTGAACTTGACAGCATTTATAAGCTTTTAGACCTAAAAACCGAAAACCTGGAAGCTTTAATCAATCTACGGGAAAAAGAACGCAACACCAATTACTACAAACAGGTAATGGAAGAGCTTAACCGGGTTAATGAAAGTTTTGAATCTAACCAGGGCTACGACGACAGATTTAATGATTTAGAACCTTACCAAAAAAGAGTCCTTGTAAAATGGCTGGAATATGCACGTGCAGATAATGCCCAATCATTGACCAACCAAACTGCAGATTCCTTAGTGAATTCTGTAAAAAAGGTATTAAACGATTTTCAAAAAGCTAATATTAAGTTTAGGCAAACCATCATCGAAAAGGAAAATGATTTGCTGGATAATGATATGGTACTTAACCAGCAACTTCGAAAAATCCTGGCCAATATTGAGAAAGACGAGCGGGAGGCTTCTTTAGAACGAACTGAAAAAGCACAGCAAACTTTAGAAGACACCGTTTCTATCATTATGGTTTCCGGAATTGTTTGTGTAATTGTAATCTTGCTGTTTTTAATGCTTATTATTCGTGATGTAAGGCGTAGCCAGCAATATCGTATTGAACTGGAAGAAGCTAAAAATTTTGCAGAAACCCTTCTAAAACGCCGGGAACAGCTTATGGCTGCTATAACACACGATCTAAGGTCTCCTTTAAATACCGTGATTGGCTATTCTGAATTGATGAACAAAACACAGCTGGGTAATAAACAACGTCACTACCTAAGCCAGATCAATAAATCTTCAGATTTTATTCTCCATTTGGTAAACGATCTGTTGGATTTATCGAAACTTGAAGCCGGTAAAATGCTGGTAGAAAATTTACCATTCAACCCTAAAAAACTTATCAGCGATACCGTTCAGAATAACATCCCCGCAAATTTAAATAAAGACCTTGAGGTTATCATTGATATTTCTGAAGAGGCTGATGGGCAATATTCAAGCGACCCTTTCAGAATAAAACAAATTATTGCCAACCTGGTCACCAACGCCTGTAAGTTTACCGAAAAAGGCAACATAATAGTCTCGGCTGAAATTGAGACCAAAACAAAAGATATACAATACCTTATTATTAAAGTAAAAGATACCGGAATTGGAATTTCTAAAGAAAAGCAGGAAGTTATTTTCGAAGAATTTAGTCAGGAAAACAGCGGTATCGAAAAGAAATATGGTGGTACCGGCCTGGGTCTCACCATCACAAAAAGCCTTACTTCTTTGTTAAAAGGTGAAATTAGTTTACAAAGTGAACAGGGTAAGGGAAGTGAATTTACCATTACCATCCCGGTCCAGAAATCTAAAAACCAAAAGAAACCAGTCCCAGAAAATCCACATCCTCCTACAGAAAAAACAGATAGTTTAGATTTGGGAAACAAAAAGGTTTTGGTGGTCGATGATGAACCGGCGCAATTGGCGTTAACTTTAGAATTCCTGAAAAATCATCTTTTAAAATTCGACACTGCTGAAAATGGTAAAAAAGCACTTGAGCTTCTCGGTAAAAATCAATATGATTTGATTCTTACCGATATCCAGATGCCAATTATGGATGGTTTTCAGTTAATGAATGCCATTAAAAAAGACAAAAACCTAAATAAAACTCCGGTTATTGCTTTATCCGGCCGTACAGACATGAAAGACGAAGTATACACACTTACGGGTTTTACCGCTAAGCTTACCAAACCTTTTAAACCAAAGGATCTTCTACTTAGCATTAGTGAAGTTTTTAATGTTGAAACTGAAATTGAAGAAAAACCACTTATTCCAAAAAACGATTTTACACCTAAACATAACGAATTTTATAATTTGGAAGATATTTATATGTTTTCTGGCCAGGACAAAGAAGCTATGCATATTATCATTAAGGCGTTTTTAGAAAGTTCTCAAGAAAATATAGCGAAGATAATATTCCACAAAAAAGACAAGAATTATGATGCTATAGGTAAAATAGCGCATAAAATGCTCCCTATGTTTAAACAAATGAGAATTACCCCTGTAATTCCTGTGTTAGAACGATTGGAAAAGAAAGTAGAGGTATCTGATACCGAAATTGATGAGTTAATACAACAATTACAAACCGTATTGCGAGAACTAGAAAACGAGGTTACAGTTTGATATTATATTGCTTAAGCTTATTGTAAAGCGTTTTTCGGTCTATAGACAACATTCTGGCCGCCTTACTTTTATTACCTCCTGTTTTTTCTAAAGCTTCCAGGATTAGCTTCTCCTCGTTCTTATTTTTAAAAAGTCCGTAATCCTCTTCCCTTTTTTCGGCAGTCGCAATCTCGTGTGGTAAAACTTTCATTGGGATTAGTTTATCCTGCGTAAGTAATACGGCACGTTTTACCATATTTTTGAGCTCACGTAAATTTCCGGGCCAGGTATAATTTTTAAAAGCTTCAACCGCTTCATCGGTAAAACCAACAACTTCTTTCTCTAACTCGGCATTGGCTTCTTCTAAAAAATGATCTGCAAAAAGCATAAGGTCCTCTTTACGATCTTTTAAAGAGGGAACTTTTATGGAAAACTCATTTAGACGATGGTATAAATCTTCTCTAAACTCTCCGTCCTTTACGGCCTGGGACAGATCTTCGTTGGTTGCGGTAACCACCCGAATATCAACTTCTATTTCTTTATTACTTCCCACCGGTTTAATTCGGCGTTCCTGCAGAGCCCTCAATAATTGCACCTGAAGCTCATAGCTAAGATTTCCTATTTCATCAAGAAATAATGTTCCGCCATTTGCTGCTTTAAAATGGCCTGTTTTATCGTTTATTGCCCCAGTAAATGAACCTTTAATATGACCAAAAAACTCACTGGAAGCAATCTCTTTAGGGATCGCTCCACAATCCACTGCGATAAAAGGAGCATCTTTACGCTTGCTTTGATAATGAATGCTTTTAGCAACATTCTCTTTTCCGGTACCGCTCTCGCCGGTAATTAAAACCGACATATTGGTAGGTGCCACAAGCTCTATATAATCATTGAGTTTACGTGACGCATCACTAACTCCCTTAATATATTGGACACTGTCATCTACTTTTTTGCTTTTTTCGCTTGCTATTTTTCTTTTAGGTATTCCTTGCTCAACAATCTCGGTATTTAAAGCATTCTCAATAGTTTGTAAAATAGATTCGGGCCTAAATGGCTTACTTACATAATCAAAGGCACCGTCTTTCATTGCCTGCACAGCCATACTAATTTCCGCATAACTGGTCATTACAATTACCTGAGTAGAGGGATTATTGGATTTCACCTCTTTTAATATCTCTAAACCATCGTAATCTGGAAGCCGCACATCGGTAAGTACAAGATTAAATTCTGAATTAGCTATTAGTTTTAATGCATCCCCACCTGAAAAACAAAGCGCTGCTTCGTAACCTCTTTTAGATAGAAATGTTTTGAGCATGGTACCGAAAGGAACGTCGTCTTCTACTATGAGAATCTTTGGCATAATCTAATTTTAATAGAGGTCACAAATTTAGAAAAGATATAACCAAATTCTTACAAATAAAATATAAAAAAAAGAGGTCTTGAATAGACCTCTTTTACATCTAAATTAGAATATAACCTAAAAGTTTACTCCCATTTTAAACGGTGGAACCGATTAGAAAAAATCGCCAAATTTAAGTAGTACTCTTCCAAACATTCCTATATGTGTTAGTTAGTAGTAGTAAGATTGCCCTGAAAAATACTCACTAACCGGTTCTTTTTCCGTCGCCGCAAAGTTGGAATCTTTGTTTCTCGGCATCACTTTAACCTCGTAAAAAAATCCTTTTTTAACTGACTTTAAAAATTAGTTACCATCAATAACTTCGTCCTCCTTAAGCCACTCTCCATCAACGGTAGCATAGACGGTTTTTACTTCACCATCACTGGCAATATTAAGTTTGTAGATCTTTTTATCATTCTCTAATTTCACCCAGGCTTCAGAAGCTACAGCGTTAAACTCTGTCATTGTAGCATCCTTAACTGGTTGTGGTAGAGCTAATACATCTATCATTTCGAAGCCAACAACTTCAGGAGCTACCTCAGCCTCTATCTCTTCTGTTGTTTCTTCCACAGGCTCTTGC
>Ga0098065_1000360_pt1 | contig 22225 bp, 25 predicted proteins | sample 25_taG_FD_75062 | JGI IMG/M metagenome (GOLD analysis project Ga0098065, IMG submission 75062) | Marine viral communities from Cariaco Basin, Caribbean Sea - 25_WHOI_OMZ | ecosystem: Environmental > Aquatic > Marine > Oceanic | place: Caribbean Sea: Cariaco Basin | collected 2014-11-08 | reverse complement strand
TCTGTCGGAGCGTATCCTCCAGTCCACCCGCGATCAGCTACTGGCGCTGATTGACGGAGAGCTCACCTGAAACCACCTGCGTCAACATGGCCATAGCCGGATACCTGGCGCTATACTGCCATCACAGACGTCTAACGGACCTCTTTAAAAAAGATCAAGGAAACTGCCATGAGCGATCTTGAAACCCGTTTTAATGAGGCGGTGGATTACATACAGAACGGGCGGGGCGACCAGGGCCCCTCCAACGAACAGAAACTGGAATTCTATGCCCTCTACAAGCAGGCTACCGAGGGGGATGTCTCCGGCAAGCGCCCGGGTATGATGGACTTTGTAGGCAGGGCCAAGTTCGATGCCCGGAAGAAGCTCACGGGAATGTCCAGGGAAGACGCCATGCAGCGTTATATCAACCGCCTCGAGGACTTTCGCGGTTGATGGATAAACTGGGCGTGGGTGTGCTGAAGCGTCTGAACAAGCCGTAACCTCAGTATCCCGGCTTTCCTGCAGATGGTTTTTGCGGTATTCAAGCGTTTGTCATATGATGCCGTCACTATAACAACAACAGGGCCGGTAAGCGGCTCGCGAGCCATCAGCAGGAATCACCATGCATCTGACCGAAGCGCTTGAACAGAGCGAACCCGGCCTGTTTCAGCGAGTGCAGGACGCCATCCGCCATCAGCAACTGAATCAGCGCACCCAGCAGACCTATCTTCACTGGATCGCGCGCTTCGTACTCTTCCACCAACCGAAGACCCCGGAGACACTGGAAAGTGCCGACCAGCAGCTCTTCCTACTTTACCTGCAGGACCGCATCCAGGTGTCACGTGCCCGGCTCAACCAGGCACGCCAGGCTCTTATGTTCTTCTACAGCGATGTACTCCACAAACAGGAGTCGGCAGCAGAGCCGGCCTGATACCCCATGCGCGCGAGGTTGATCACGCGCGCCGGTTTCGAGGCGCTGAAAGCCGAGATGGAGCACCTGTGGCGTGTGGAGCGCCCCGAAGTGACTCGCAAGGTAACCTGGGCTGCCAGCTTGGGCGATCGCTCCGAGAACGCGGACTACCAGTACAACAAGAAGCGGCTGCGGGAGATTGACCGCCGCTTCCGCTACCTGGAACGGCGTTCCCGGGAACTGCAGGTGGTCGACTACAGCCCGGAGCAGGAAGGTCGTGTCTTTTTCGGAGCCTGGGTTGAGGTTGAGAACGAAGACGGCATGGCCCGCCGCTTCCGCATCGTAGGCTACGACGAACTGGACCTCGACAAACGCTTTATTTCCATCGACTCCCCCATGGCCCGGGCCCTGCTGAAAAAACAGGTTGACGACGAAGCCCTGGTGCAGACACCGGAAGGACCAGCCACCTGGTACGTCACTGATATCCAGTACGAAAAGCCAGAGCTGGCAGACTGAACCACACCCCAGGTCCAGGCCTCACCGTAATACGGTTTTCATCCGGGCGAAAAAAACCCCGCAAGTTGCGGGGTCAAGGCTAGCGCTGTGCTGGAGGGAGAAGCAGACGGAACCTTCGTGGTCTGCTTCACTACTGCCCTACCTATTATGCACGGGAGCCGTTAACCCGAAGTGGCCGCGCAATGACATTTATTTCAGGCATCATTGCCGCCTTTCCCTGCCGCAACTGGCAGGTTGTATACTTGGCCCGGCGGCCCCATGATGGGACTATCAAGTGCCAGTTACCTCCCTGTTGAGGACAAGCAGACCTATGAACACAGAGAAGCTCACCCAGGCAGCCCTCAAGGGCGTTGACGCTGTAGGCTATCAGCTCGACCGGATGGGCATTACCGATAAGGTGAATCGCCACAATATTGCCGCTTTCCTGATGGCCGAGCAGCACCACCTGGAAGGCGAATGGGAAAGCCTGCAAACCCGTCTCGATCGCTATCGTCGCCAGGCCGGCGATATGCTGGACAGTCTTGAACGGGAAGGTTCGCCGGTGCTACGGCCCGTCGCCGAGCGCATTAACCGGTTTCGCCGCAACGACGACAACAAGTCTCAGACAGAGTAATCTTCGGGCTGCCCGGCCTCTGCAGTGGCTGCCACTGACTTCACGCGACGCTTCTGGGGATTATAGCGGGGCAAGGTAACCCGAACCCGCAATCCGGGGTGACCGGCACCCGGGTGGTGATCAAAGACGCCAATGGTGCCCTGGTGGATCTCGGCCACCGCACTGACCAGGCTCAGCCCCAGACCGTTACCTGGTAATGAGCGGCTCTTGCCAACCCGGTAGAAGCGCTGGAAAATCTGGCCTTTCTCGTCGTCCGGGACACCGATACCACTGTCGGCCACCTCGAAGATCGCTGCCCCGCTCTCTATCACTACCCTCACCACGATTTCCCCTTCCTCGGGGGTATACTTGATGGCGTTATCGATCAGGTTGCTGACCATCTGGAACAGCAGGTCCCGATCGCCTTCCACCGTCACCTCGTCGTCGATGTCCTGGGTAAAGGTCTGGAACTTGTCTTCCGAGACCGCCTCATAGAGTTCACAGGCATCCCGTACCAGCAAGCCGAGAGAAACCGGCCGCAGGTCCGCGGTGGTATTGCCCCGGGTTTCCAGCCGGGCGATCCGAAGCAGGGCATTGAAGGTGGCCAGAAGCTGGTCCGCCTCCGCCACCGCCTTCGCGGCCTGGTCCCGGGCCTCGTCGTTATCCACCAGCATCAGCGTGGTTTCCAGCTGGTTGCGCAGCCGGGTCAGGGGTGTGCGCAGGTCATGGGCGATGCTGTCAGACACATGGCGGATGCCTTCCATGAGGTAAACGATCCGGTCCAGCATCTGGTTGAGGTTTTCGGCGAGCTGGTCAAAATCGTCCTGGGTGCCCCGGGTGGGAATCCGTTGGGACAAATGCCCGTTCATGATCTTGCGCGAAGTGTTGTTGATCACTTCTATACGGCGGGTAGTGCTGCGGCTCATCATGAAGCCGCCCAGCAAGGCCAGGGCCAGGGTGATACCCATGCCCCAGTTGATAGCGGTTTCGATCAGGGCTTTCAGGGTATTGAGGTCATCCACATCACGGCCAACCAGTAATCGCAGGCCGCCCTGCACCTCAAAGATACGGGCCCGGGCCTGCCGTGGCGGACCGGTCCAGCCCAGGCTTTCGTCCAGGGTAAAGTTGATCCAGCTACCTTCCCGGGACTGCGATTCCACCGGCCAGCCGTTCAGGTTACCAGCCAGCTTGAGGTACTCATCGGTGGTAAGCAGGTAAAGCGATTTGGCATTGGGGTCACGGGCCACCCGCTCACGGATGATCGTGATCAGGCCATTAACACCCCGACCCCGGTATTGCTCCGCCAGCCCTGCTATCTCAGCTTCGATGGTTTCATCGGTCTGGGCAGTCATGAAACCGGCGGTACGCCAGTAGATGAACGCCAGCAACAGGAAAACCGAGGTGGCAAACACCACCATGTAGAGCAGGGCCAGCTGGAATGTAGAGGTTCGTAGCTGACTAAGCAGTTTCACGCAGCATGTATCCCGCACCCCTGACTGTCTGGAGCAGCGGGGTATCGAACTCCTTGTCGATCTTTGCCCGTAGACGGCTGATGTGCACATCGATCACGTTGGTCTGGGGGTCGAAGTGGTAATCCCACACTTTCTCCAGCAGCATGGTACGGGTCACCACCTGACCGGCGTTGCGCATCAGGTATTCAAGCAGCCTGAACTCCCGGGGCTGGACATCGATATTCTGGCCGGCGCGCTTGACGGTCCGGGCCAGCAGGTCCATCTCCAGGTCAGCCACCTTCAGAACTGTCTCGGTTTCGGCAGACTGGCGGTTACGGCGCACCAGGGACTCAATTCGGGCCAGCAGTTCAGTAAAGGAGAACGGCTTGGTCAGGTAGTCATCGCCACCACCACGCAGACCCTCAACCCGGTCATCCACATCCCCCAGGGCACTGAGAATCAGCACCGGGACCTGGTTGCCGGTAGCCCGTACCGTCTTGATGATGGACAAGCCGTCCATACCCGGTAACATCCGGTCCACAATCATGATGTCGTAGTCTTCGCTGGCGGCCATCATCATGCCTTCCTTGCCGTCAGCCGCGTGATCCACCACGAAATCGGACTCCTTGAGCCCTTTTACCAGGTAGCTTGCTACGTCCTGATCGTCTTCGATTACCAGTGCTTTCACCGGTCTTCCTCCCGCCTGACTGAGTAACCACTGTACCGCAAGGGAGGCCGGAAAACCCGGGGGTTATGTGTCCGGATGCGGGCCTGTCGGCTGACCGAAGGCCCCGGCTCCCCTTGTTAATGTTTGCCCAGAGTAAGGGCTGTCATGATTGGCTGCCAGTTACGATCCTGTAAGAGGGTGTCGCCAATGACGACGGTCACATTGTGGACCCCTGGACAGCTTTCATCCAGCCCAGCCCATCCTCTGTGCGACCTTTCGGGCGGTATTCCGCACTTACCCAACCTGTGTAACCGGCCTCGTCCAGGGCATTGAAGATAGTCCGGAAATTAATCTCCCCGGTGCCCGGTTCATGACGGCCCGGGTTGTCGGCGAACTGGATATGGCCGATGCGGGGCAGCAGATCCTGCAGGGTCCGGATCAGGTCTCCTTCCATGATCTGCATATGGTAAAGGTCATACTGCAACCGCAGGTTGTCCGCACCTATCTCATCCATGAGCTGCACCACCTTGCCGGAAGTATCCAGCAGAAAGCCCGGCATATCGATCCGGGAATTGATGGCTTCCAGACAAAGAACGATGCCCTCGTCCGCTAGCCGCCGCGCAGCCCAGGCTACATTCTCGCGCAACGTGGCCCAGAGTACTTCCGGCTCGGTACCGGCAGGCGCCAGCCCGGCGAGGCAGTTGAGCTGCCGACAACCCAGGGCCCTGGCATAGCGGATGGCTTCTTCCACGCCCTGACGGAATTCCACCTCCCGCCCGGGCAGGCAGGCGATACCCCGCTCACCCCTGTCCCAGTCACCTGGAGGAAGGTTAAACAGCACCTGGGTGAGGTTATTGTCCTGAAGCTTCTGCGCCAGGAAGGCTTCCGGCCAGGCATAGGGAAAAAGGTACTCCACCCCGGTAAAACCGGCACCCGCGGCAGAGGCGAACCGGTCTTGGAACGGCACTTCGTTGAATAACAGCGTCAGGTTGGCAGCGAATCTGGGCATAGCTCAGTCCTGCCCCTTGCTGTCCTGCCGGAAGCCGCCGAGACGTGCTCCGTTAACGTGCTCAAGTTCCAGCAATAGCCCGCTATGGTCCACATCGGCATGTCCATTGGCCACCAGTGACAGGTAGCTGTTATGGGCTAGCTGCGCCAGCGGCAGGGTCAGGCCCTCGGATCGGGCTTCATCCAGGATCATTCGCAGGTCTTTCAGCTGAATGCGCGCCGGTGCGCCAGGGGCAAAGTCCCGGTCGATCATCCGTTGGCCGTGTTGCTCCAGGATCTTGCTGCCGGCAAAGCCCCCCATCAGGGCTTCCCGCACAGCCACCGGGTCGGCGCCACCCTTAGCCGCCAGTAACAAGGCTTCGGACACTGCGCCAATGGTGATACCGACTATGGCCTGGTTGGCCAGTTTCGCCAGCTGCCCGGCGCCCACCGGCCCAATATGGGTTACCTGGCCCAGGGCTTCAAAAACGGGTCGTACCCTTCCCAGGGTATCGGCCTTGCCGCCCGCCATGATACTGAGAGTGCCGGCTTCCGCGCCGCGCGTACCGCCGGAGACCGGCGCATCCAGGTAGCCGGCGCCCTGTTCAGCAGCCAGCGCGGCATGGCGCCGAGCCAGGGAGGGCTGGACCGAACTCATGTCCACCAGGACCGCATCCGGCCTCAGCGCTGTCATAACGCCCTGCGCTACCAATACCGATTCCACGACATCGCCGTTCTCCAGCATAGTGATTACCACGTCTGCTCCGGCAACGGCTTCAGCCGGGGTAGCAGCTATGGTGGCACTGACTTCAAACGGCTCGCATTTGCGGGCGGTGCGGTTCCAGAGCGTCATGGGAAAGCCGGCGGCCAACAGGTTGTGCACCATAGGCGCACCCATCAGGCCAATACCCAGGAAGGCAATGTGGGGGGCTGCCATCGAATTTTTCTCCCTGCAAACAAAAACGCCACCAGCAGGCAGGCCGGTGGCGTTATCAGATTACGACCAGTGGGTGATCAGGCCGCTTCGGCCATCTTCACCCGGATCTTCTTCATGGCGTTCTTTTCCAGCTGGCGAATACGCTCAGCCGAAACACCGTATTTATCCGCAAGCTCATGCAGTGTGGACTTGCTGTCGGTCAGCCAGCGTTCCCGCAGGATATCCTGGCTGCGTTCGTCCAGGCTCTGCAACGCGTCCATCAGGCGACCGTTGGAGTCCGCGGTCCAGTCGGACTGCTCCAACTGAACCGCAGGGTCACTTCGGCGATCTTCCAGGTAATAGGCCGGCGCCTGGTAGGCGTTGTCGTCATCGTCATCCTGGGGGCCATCGAAGGCGGTGTCCTGCGACGCCAGGCGACCTTCCATCTCACGGACCACGCGGGGCTCAACTCCGAGGTCATTGGCAACCGCATTAAGCTCGTCCTGGTTCAACCAGGCCAGGCGCTTTTTCTGGCTACGCAGGTTAAAGAACAGCTTGCGCTGAGCCTTGGTGGTAGCCACCTTCACAATTCGCCAGTTGCGCAGGATAAACTCGTGAATCTCCGCCTTGATCCAGTGCACGGCAAAGGACACCAGACGCACCCCGTATTCCGGGTTGAAGCGCTTGACCGCCTTCATCAGGCCGACATTACCTTCCTGTATCAGGTCAGCCTGCGCCAGGCCGTAGCCTGAATAGCTGCGGGCAATGTGGATAACAAAACGCAGGTGTGAGAGCACCAGCGTACGCGCCGCTTCGACGTCTCCTTCATAGTGGAGGCGTTCGGCAAGCTTACGTTCCTCGTCTACGGTCAGTACCGGTATCCGACTGGCAGCCTGAATGTAAGACTCCAGATTGGCACCCGGGACGAGACGATCCGCTAACTGTAAACCTGTACCCATTCGTATCCTCCGTACTCGGCAACCCATAAATATAGCAACTCAATTTATGACAGCCAAGTGGCAAATTAGTTCCCGGCCTGCGCATTTTTCCCGGCTTTATCAACACACTAACCAAAAATAACCAGGATCTGCGATCAAGCCGTTATCGTCCAGATAGCACTGCCGCCTACCCTCAACACACCTGCGCGCCCCGTGTTCAGATCATTCCGGGAAACTGTGAATGCACCTAAAATAGGACCCAGCCCCCTGATGCAACCATACGGTGTTTCCCGTACGCCGGATTGAATACGGCAACGCCTTCGCCCATGAAATAAAAAGGTGTATCCACCTGTCACACTAACACAGTAGGCAACAAACCGCGTGAACAACCCGTAACCAAAGTGCAGGTGCTACCCAGCCCCCGCAATCTCACCGGGCTCGATGGCATCCAGGTGTCGCCTTACCGCAAGCCACGCACCTGCCCAACCCATGGCAACAGCAACGACCAGCAGCCCCAGCGCCCCGTCAAGCGGCAGTCCACTCAGGGAAAACTCACTGTTATAGAGCACGGCCAACTCACGTACCGAGCCATTCAGCCACCAGATGGCAAACTGCAGAATCAGCACGGCTACCACGCCACCACCCAGTCCATACCAGGCCCCCGTGTAAAGGAACGGCCGCCGTACAAATGCATCCGTACCACCCACCAGCTTTGCCACCAATATCTCGTCCCGACGATTTTCGATAGCGAGGCGAATGGTATTACCAATAACCAGGATCACCGCTGCGGCCAGCAGGATCGTCAGCACCCACACAGCCCGGGCGATCAGGTCCGTTATGGCTGCCAATCGCTGCAACCAGCCCAGGTCGACCTGAACCCGAGTCACCAGGTCCAGGGATTCCAGTTCCGCCGCCAGCCGATCAACACCCGCAGCAGTGCGAGCATCATCCACCGGCGTCACCAGCAAGGTATGCGGGAGCGGATTTTCATCGAGGTAATCCAGTGCTTCCTCGAGCCCCGAGTTAGCGCGAAACTCCGCCAGCGCCTGATCCCGGTGAATCAGCACCACATCAGCCACATCGTCCCGGCCGGCAAGCTCCCCCTGTAGCTGACCGGCGGACTCGCCGGAAGCCCTGTCCTCCAGGTAGACCGTAATCCGGGCGGCGCTCTCCCACCCGGCGCTGATGCCCTGCAGGCTCGCCAGCAACAACAGCAGGCCCACTGGCAATGCCAGCGCGATCCCCATCACCGCCCACGTCATGGCACTGGCAACCGGGGCTTCCAGTAGTCGGCGTGCACTGTCCCTGGCAACCTTGAGGTGATGGGCGCGGTAGCTGGCCAGCACGGCTCGCAGCGAAGTCCGGTTGCGACCGGCACCCCGGTTGCGTCGATCGGCGGTTTGTCGGGGTTGGCGATTCATGCTCCGCCTCCGGCCATGACGGGCCTCCCTGTGCGCAGCTCACCCCGGGAAAGCGTGAGTCGACGCCGCCCCATGGACTCGATGAGGGCAATATCGTGGGTGGCAATCAGTACCGTGACTCCCACCTGACTGAATTGCTCAAACAGGTGCATGATATCGGCCGACAACTCCGGGTCCAGGTTACCGGTAGGCTCATCCGCCAGCAGCACCGGTGGCTTGTTGACCACTGCCCTGGCTATGCCAACCCGTTGCTGCTCACCGCCAGAGAGCTGCACCGGGTTCATTTTTTCCTTGCTCAGCAGGCCCACCTTGTCCAGCGCTGCCCGTACCCGCCGGCCAATATCGTCGTGGGACACGCCCATGACCTCCAGCGGCATGGCCACGTTATCGAAAACGGTCCGATCGAACAGCAGCTGATGGTTCTGGAAGACAGCGCCAATATGGCGACGAACGTAGGGGATCTGGCGCCGGGGCATGGTATTGAGAAGCTGGCCGCCAACCCGAACCTCACCGGCGGTGGGGCGCTCCATCAGCAGGATCAGTTTGAGCAGGGTACTCTTGCCGGCACCTGAATGCCCCGTAAGGAATGCCAGTTCGCCCCGGTCCAGGTCGAACGACACATGGCGCAGGGCCGTATGATCACTGTCATAACGCTTGGTAACCTGACGGAATTCGATCATGGCGGCCCTGGTCCTTTTCCGGTATTAGCCGGTGTACTAGCCCTGCGGCAGATCAGTCGTCAAACAGGGCATCCACAAAGGTCTCCGGCTCGAACGGCCGCAGATCTTCCACCTGTTCGCCAACACCGATATAGCGGATGGGCAGCCCCAACTGACGGGCAATCGCAAATACGATGCCGCCCTTGGCAGTGCCATCCAGCTTGGTCAGGGTGATACCGCTGACACCCACCGCCTGCTGGAAAACCTGCGCCTGGCTGAGGGCGTTCTGGCCGGTACCGGCATCCAGCACCAGCATCACTTCATGGGGAGCGGAATCATCCAGCTTCTTCATGACACGAACCACTTTTTCCAGCTCGGCCATGAGATTGTCCTTGTTCTGGAGCCGACCTGCTGTGTCGGCAATCACGACATCCACTCCACGAGCCTGCGCAGCCTGGACCGCGTCATAGATAACCGAAGCGCTGTCAGCACCTGTATGCTGCGCGATCACCGGCACGCTGTTACGATCGCCCCAGACCTGTAACTGCTCCACCGCAGCAGCCCGGAAGGTGTCCCCAGCGGCCAGCATGACACTGCGCCCTTCATTCTGGAACTGGCGGGCCAATTTGCCGATGGTGGTCGTCTTGCCAACACCGTTGACGCCCACCATCAGCATCACCCAGGGCTTCTTGCCACTATCAATTACCAGGGGTTCTCGGCTACCGGCGAGCAGGTTACGCAGCTCTTCCTTCAGGGCATCACGCAGCGCAGCACCGTCCTTCAGCTGGCTCCGGTTAAGCTTGTCGGTGAGCGAGTCAATAATTTCAGTGGTGGCCGTGACGCCCACATCGGCCATCAGCAATGTGGTTTCGATTTCCTCCAGTAAGTCCTCATCCACCTTGCTGCCGGGCGAAAACAGGCCGGAGAGGCCTGATCCCAGGCTGGCGCGGGTCTTGCCGAGACCGGACCGGATGCGCTGGAAGACGCTGACCTTTTTCTCGGGCTCGGGCTCGGGAGCAGGTTGCGGCGTTTCAGCAGGGCTGACCACGGTTTCCTCATCAACCGGCACGGCTTCCGGCTCCGCCGCCACATCCGGCGTTGTCTCACGGTTGAGGGGTTTTGGGGCCGGCCCGGGCAAGGCCTCCGGCTTGCGCTGGGGAACCGGTTGCGGGCGCGGCGCAGCTGCGCGCCGACCGGCCACATCCACAATAAAGGCCAGTACCAGCAGCACCAGCAGGCCGATCAGAATCCACTCTGCCATCATTTGTCTTACCATTTTTGCTGGAGGGTCAGCCGCCCACTCGGATTCCTGTCGAAGGGCCGCTGTCAGGAAAGCGGTCATTCTAGCGGCAGGGAACGCCCGGGTCCAAACCTCCCATGCTGCCCGGTTACCGGCGAGCCGTTTTTTTCGCTACCATGGCGCACTTGTGCAATCACGGATTCCGATATGAGCCGCCCACGTCGCCCAACGCCAGCCCGCAACCGCCGCCGCACCGGCCCTTCAGCCGACGAGGGAGAGCTTCGTATTATTGGCGGCGACTGGCGCAGTCGGGTATTGCGTTTCCCGGATGAAGGTGGTGTAAGGCCTACCCCTGCCCGCATTCGGGAAACCCTGTTCAACTGGCTGCAATTCAAGGTGCCGGGCAGTCGCTGCCTGGATCTGTTCAGTGGTAGCGGTGTACTGGGACTGGAAGCCCTGTCCAGGGGTTCCCGCGAGGTGACGTTCGTGGACCACACTCCTGCCCTGGCCAGGGCGCTCCGGGACAACCTGCGCAAGCTGGGTAGTGAGGACGGACGGGTGGAATGTGTGGATGTCCAGGCTTTCCTGCAGAACCGGACAGGGGAGCACTACGACATCCTTTTCATGGACGCCCCTTTCCATCAGGGCTGGCTGGAATTGCTGATTCCGTTAATAGAGGAAAACGGATGGATTGGCACCGGCAGCCGGGTCTACCTGGAGTATGAAAGCGACCGGGTTGCGCCATCAGTCCCGGCACGTTGGCACCTGCACCGCCAGAAACAGGCCGGGCAGGTAACCTACGCCCTATATCATATCGTGGACGCTCAGGCCGGCCTGAGTGAATAGGCCCGCAAGTGGGCGGCAAAGTCCTCAAGGTAACGGATGCCACTGGCTTCCGCTTCACGGCACCAGGCCATCAGCGCCTGCAGCTTTTCCTGGGGCTTGACCCCCCGACGGCGCCACAGGGCCTGCAACTCCTGATTCATATCATAGATCTGACGCAATACCGGGTGGTTATCCAGCACGGTTTCCAGGTGCGCTTGCTCTTGGGGAGGGATCAGGGAAACGTCGCGGGACAGTAGCTTTTTAACCCGACGGTACCGTGGCCTGATTGTGCCATCCATCATCGCCTTCTGCTGGCGTAACACCGGCTCCATGACCCGCTTGCGATACTGGCGCATGATATCGAAACGGTTGTTGGCAATAGCCTGTACGGTCTCCACATCCATGTCCTGCTTACCGGGCACCCAATGCGCAACCGGGCGGTAACCCTTCGGCTTGGCGAGGCGGAACAGCTGGAACAGGCGGATGTAACCCCAACCTATGTCCACCTCGTACCAGCGCCGGGACAACTTGGCGGAATTGGGGTAAGTGTGGTGATTGTTGTGCAATTCTTCACCGCCGATGATAATGCCAAACGGTGAAATGTTGCGGGCATTGTCCTGGCACTCGAAGTTGCGATAGCCCAGATAGTGGCCCAGGCCGTTAACCACACCCGCGGCCCACACTGGAATCCACATCATCTGTACCGCCCAGATCCAGATACCATTGACTCCGAACAGGGCCAGGTTGACCAGGAACATCAGGGCAATGCCAAGGTTGCGGTGGCGGGTGTAAACGTTACGCTCAATCCAGTCGTCGGGTGTATTCTTGCCGAACCGGTCAAGGGTTTCCGGAGTCACGGCCTCGGCGTAAAGCTCAGCCCCCTCCAGGAGAACCTTGCGAATACCCTTGACCACCGGACTATGAGGATCGTTTTCCGTCTCGCAGGTCGCATGGTGTTTACGGTGGATGGCGGTCCACTCCCTGGTGTTGATGCTGGTGGTCAGCCAGAGCCAGAAACGGAAAAAATGCCGCAACACCGGGTGCAGGTCCAGGGCGTTGTGGGCGGAGTGACGATGCAGGTAAAGCGTTACGCTGACAATGGTGACATGTGTCAGCACCAGGGTGACCAGCACCAGCTGTACCCAGGAAAGGTCCAGGAGACCGTTGTACCACATAGGGAGATCCTCAACTTACTGAAAAACCAACGGATAAACCGTCAGGCGCCGATTGCGAAAGGCAAACTGACACGCCAGTACTTTAGCGTACACCTGTTCGCCCAAACAATGGCCTTTACATTGTCTTTTGTTACCGTTTTCTCAGGAGCCTGATTTGCCGGAACTCCCCGAAGTGGAAACCACCCGCCGCGGCATCGCGCCCCACAGCGAAAGCAAGACCGTGGCCGAACTGATCATCCGCGACCCGCGGCTGCGGTGGCCAGTGCCGGACAACCTGCCCGCACTGCTGGTCGGCCAGACACTGCGGGAGGCCGACCGCAGGGCCAAGTATCTACTGCTGCACTTTGACCATGGCACCGTGATTGTCCACCTGGGCATGTCTGGCAGCCTGCGGGTGATCACCGACACCAGCCCGCCGCAAAAACATGACCATATCGATCTGGTGTTCACGGATGGCCTGCGACTGCGCTTTAATGACCCCCGCCGCTTCGGCTGCTGGCTCTGGGCTGAAGAGCCTGCAGCCCACCCCCTGCTTGCCAGTCTTGGCCCGGAGCCGCTGGGAGAGGAGTTCAACGGTCGTTACCTGTTCAGGAAGTCCCGGGATCGCAAGACGCCCATCAAGAGTTTCCTGATGGATAACCGGGTTGTGGTGGGTGTCGGCAACATTTACGCCAATGAAGCACTGTTCAAAACAGGCATCCACCCTGGCCGCCCGGCCGGCAGGATCAGCGCCGCCCGCTACCATCAACTGGCCGAGGCGATCCGGGAGGTGCTCAGCGCTGCGATACTGATGGGCGGGACGACCCTGAGGGACTTCGTCAACAGCGAAGGCAAGCCCGGCTACTTCGCCCAATCCCTGCTGGTCTATGGTCGTGGCGGCGAGCCCTGCGTGGAATGCCATCAGCCACTGCGTGAAATCCGCATGAACCAGCGCACCACGGTATATTGCACCCGGTGCCAGAGGTAAGCCGGCACACCCGCGGCCAGTCTGCTTGCGTAGCTGTGAACCGGTTCAGGTAAATTCGTCACAGATAGCGTAACGGGTAACGACATTTCGGTTACACTTGTGACAGAATTTTCCAATAACGCAGGACTTCTGACCTGCGGAAAATCAGGAACCAGGAGACTGACAATGATGTACAAGTGCCTTTCACGAACCCTGCTGGCCACCCTGGCTGCATGCCTGATCGGCTTTTCCTCGCTGGGCCACGCCCAGGCGATAGAAGAAGAGCCGTCCGCCCTGGCCATGACCGGCGACGCAGTCCTGGTTCGCCCACTGCTGTTGGCGACAACCGTAGTCGGCACTGCCGTCTGGATCGTTTCGCTGCCTTTCTCGCTGCTAGGCGGTAACGCCGGCGAAGCCGGTGAGGTTCTGGTAAAAGGTCCGGCGGAGGCTACTTTCGTGCGCTGCCTGGGCTGCACTACCTCCGGCCGCAAACAGGAAATGGTCACTGAGTAATTCCCGCACTTGCAGGGATCGTCAATCTTGTGCAGCCTGAACGTTTGATGACAATTCGGGCTGCCTACTGATGATTGAATGGTCAAAAGCAGACCAGGTGTTCCTGGATATGGATGGAACCCTGCTGGATCTGCACTTCGACAACCACTTCTGGCTGGAGCACCTGCCCCGGCGCTATGGTGAGGCAAATCGATTGACTCCGGACCAGGCCCGGAACCTTATCGTGCCCATGATCATGGCCGAGCGTGGCAGCCTGAACTGGTACTGCACCGACTACTGGAGCGAACGCCTCAGTCTCGACATCACTGCCCTCAAGGCGGAGGTAGGTGACCGCATTGCCTACCGGCCCCGGGTAAAAGAGTTCCTGCAGGCCCTTCGCCACAACCGGCTTGCCCCGGTCATTCTCACCAACTGCCACCCGGACCCGCTGAAACTGAAGCTGGCACGCACCGGGCTGGACCAACTGGTGGACCGCGTCATATCAAGCCATGACCTGGGCGCCGCCAAGGAAGAACAGGCGTTCTGGGACCGGCTCCAGGACCACCACACCCACCACCGCGACCGCGCCATCATGGTTGACGATAGCATGCCGGTACTGGAAAGTGCCCGGCGCGCCGGTATTGGCCAGTGCCTGGCTATCCTGGCGCCAGACAGCCAGCAGCCCGACCGGGAGCCGCACCCGGAATTTCCCGCAGTACGGCATTTTGACGAGGTATTGCCAGCCCTCACCGCCCAGGCCTCTGCCAAACCGCAGGCATGACCGTTATAATAGCTGTGACAGTTCCCGGAACAGTCCTGACCAGTGGAGGATCATGAGTTCCCGACACGCTGATGCCGACAATTCCCAGGTACGCCTTGACAAGTGGTTATGGGCAGCGCGTTTCTACAAGACCCGCTCCCTGGCCAAGGAAGCTATTGAAGGTGGCAAGGTCCATTACAACGACCAGCGCTGCAAGCCCGGAAAGTCAGTGGAAACCGGTGCCAGGGTGAAGTTGCGGCTGGGCTGGCAGGAAAGGATCGTGATTATTGATGGCATCTCGGATAAGCGCCGGGGCGCTCCGGAAGCCCAGACCCTCTACCATGAAACCGAAGACAGCATCCGCCGCCGGGAGGACCTGTCCTGGCAGCGCAAGACCATGCAGACCGCCCAGTTGCCCCCTGCACGCAGACCTACCAAGAAAGACCGGCGCGATATACAGAAATTTCGCGAACAGCAGGGAATCTGACCTGACTGTTCCCCTCGTTTCCCCTGGAGCCCATTAATGCAAGCCAGCGACCAGTTTCGCAAATTCCTCTTTGAACACAGCCAGATCCGCGGCGCCTGGGTACACCTTCGTGACAGCTATAGCGACATCCTGGCCCAGACCGACTACCCGGAACCGGTTGCCCGGCTACTGGGGGAATCCCTGGTAGCCAGCGTACTCATGAGCAGCACCCTCAAGTTCAAAGGCACCCTGTCACTCCAAGCCAATGGCGAGGGCCCTGTCACCACGCTACTGGCCGAATGCAGCCATGACCGCCATGTCAGGGGGATCGCCCGTGTGGACGAGGAGGCCACCGTAGCGGCCGGTAACCTCAACCAGCTACTGGGTCAGGGCCGCATGGCGATCACCATCACCCCGGAGCAGGGTCAGCGCTATCAGGGCGTGGTACCCCGGGAAGCCGATACCCTGGCAGGTGCCCTGGAGGAATATTTCGAGCGCTCGGAGCAGCTGGCTACCAGGCTTTTCCTGTTCGCCGATGGCAGGCAGAGCGCAGGCCTGCTGATCCAGCGCCTGCCCGGGGCCACCGAGGAAGACAATGAACTCTGGGAGCGGGTGGAACACCTGGCCGCCACCATCAGTGCGGCAGAGTTACTGGAACTCGACAGTGAAACTGTCCTGCACCGCCTGTTCCACGAAGAGGAAGTGCGTCTGTTCGACCGCGAGCCGGTAGCCTTCCGCTGCACCTGCAGCCGAGACCGGACCCTCGCGGCACTGAGCTCCATTGGCAAGGAAGAGTGCTATAGCATTCTGGACGAACAGGGTACCATTGAGATGGACTGTCAGTTCTGTCACACCACGTACCGATTCCAGCGAATTGATATTGATCAGTTGTTCTCTGGTCACACCCTTCACTGAAACGGATACACCAGCCCCCCGAGCCAGGCGTAGCAAGGCTTTCAGGGCTGTCGTTTTTTTGGACCGCGTCTGGCATAATAGCGCGCCTGAATTGACCCGACTGCTCACAAATCCACCAACCCGCCGCTGTCCCCGGGCCTGGCGGATCGAGCAGTCCAAAGACACCTTGAGGGCGAGGTCGAAGTGAGCACAACCTATACAGATCTGAGCTCAGCACGATTGGTCGAGCTGGCACTGGAAAATCAGGAAGGTCAACTGGCCGCCAACGGCTCGCTGGTCGTCAAGACCGGCAAGCGTACCGGCCGTTCACCGATGGATCGGTTTATTGTTCAGGAGCCCGGCACCGAGAATGCCGTTCACTGGGGACCGATCAACCGACCGTTCGACGCCGACAAGTTCGACGCGTTGTGGGACCGGGTAGATAGCTACCTCTCCGCCAAGGACCACTTCCTGTCCCATGTCCATGTAGGCTCTGATCCGGCCCACTACCTGCCGGTACAGATGCGCACCGAAACCGCGTGGCAGAACCTGTTTGGTCGAAACCTGTTTATCCGCCCTGACAGCTACAATCCCTCCTCGAAGGAGGAATGGCAGATTCTGAACGCAGCCAACTTCGAGTGCGACCCGGAACGGGACGGCACCAACAGCGATGGCTGTGTAATCATCAACTTCGCCGCCCGCAAGGTACTGCTGGCTGGCATGCACTATGCCGGCGAGATGAAGAAGGCCATGTTCTCGGTGCAGAACTTCCTGCTGCCCGAGAAAGACGTCCTGCCCATGCACTGTTCCGCCAACGTTGGCGAAGATGGCGACACCTGCCTGTTCTTCGGCCTGTCCGGCACCGGCAAGACCACCCTGTCTGCAGACCCGGACCGCTACCTGATCGGTGACGACGAGCACGGCTGGGGCCCGGGCACCGTGTTCAATATCGAAGGCGGCTGCTACGCCAAGTGCATCGACCTGAGCAAGAAGAACGAACCCATTATCTGGGACGCGATCCGCTTCGGCGCCATCGTGGAGAACGTGGCCATTGATCCGGACACCCGCGAGCCCGACTACACCGACGTATCCCTCACCGAAAATTCCCGCTGCGCCTACCCGCTGGAGCATGTGGAAAAGCGCGTCGAGGAAAACCGTGCCGGTGAACCATCCCACATCGTCTTCCTGACCTGCGACATGACCGGCGTACTGCCGCCCGTGTCCATTCTCAGCAAGGAAGCCGCCGCGTACCACTTCCTGAGTGGCTACACCGCGCTGGTGGGCTCTACAGAAATGGGCTCCTCCTCCAAGCTGAAGTCCACCTTCTCCACCTGCTTCGGTGCGCCCTTCTTCCCGCGCCCGGCCGGCGTCTACGCAGAACTTCTGATGAAGCGGATGGACGACTTCGGCAGCAAGGTCTTCCTGGTCAACACTGGCTGGACCGGTGGTCCGTACGGTGTGGGTGAGCGCTTCAGCATCCCCACGACCCGAGGCATTATCGCCGCCATCCAGAACGGCGACCTGGACAATGCCGAAACCGAACACCTGCCCACCCTCAACCTTTCCGTACCCAAGGCGGTACCGGGGGTCGATAGCCACCTGCTGAACCCGCGCAACACCTGGGCCAGCAAGGAAGACTACGACGCCAAGGCACAGGAACTGATCAGTCAGTTCGTGGAGAACTTCAAGAAGTTCGAAGTGTCTGACGCCATCGTGGCGGCAGGTCCTAAGCTTTAACCGGACCCCGAGACCGAAAAAAAGCGCCCTGCCTGACGGCACGGCGCTTTTTTATTCTGCTGCCCCCCCCTGACGGTCGGCAGGTAGTCCCGCAACCTGTCAGGACCTCCGGTATGCCACTTTCCCGTCACAGATATTCCAGTGGATGACGCCCTTCAGGTCCCTGCCAGGCGCAGGCACGTGGAATCCCCGGGACAGCAGGGTTTGCGGGCCAGCCTGCCAGGTATCATCGAGGCGCCAGAGGCTGAAATTCGCCGCACCACCTGAGGCAAGGCCCGAAGCCTGTTTGATAACGGTAGCCGGACCCTCAGTCAATGCCCGCAGCAAGGCTTTCAACGAGAGCTCGCCTTGCGCCACGAGTGACAGCCCCAGCGAAAACACACTCTCAATCGTGGACATACCCGGCTCGGTCACGCCCAGAGGTGCCTGCTTGGCAGCGGAGTCGTGTGGCTGGTGCTGGCTGACGATGGCGTCAACCGTGCCGTCTTCGACACCTTTGAGCAGGGCCTTGCGATCAGACTCTGTGCGTAACGGTGGCACCACATGGTAGCGGCTGTCGAAGCCGGACAGGGCTTCCTCGGTGAAAAGTAACTGGTGCATCGCTACGTCGGCGGTAACCGATACCCCCCGCATCCTGGCCTCGGCAACCATCTCCACGCTGCGAGCACAGGAGAGCTGCCCCAGGTGAAGGCGCACGCCGGTTTCCTCCGCCAGCAGCAGCATTTCCATGACCGAAGCGGTTTCTGCCACTTCCGGCACGCCCAGCAGTCCCAGGCGGGCAGCCACCTTGCCGTCATGGGCATAGCCGTCGGCAGCCAGCGCCTGATTCACAGGCTGCAGCATCAGGGTCAGGTCAAAGGTACGGGCATAGGCCATGCACCGGCGCAGGATGCGGGCATTTGCCATGGCATGGGTACCATTGCTAAAAGCCACACAGCCGGCATTGCTGAGGCCTACCATGTCGCTGAGCAACTCGCCTGCCAGGCCCCGGGTTGCAGCGCCGACTGGCAGCACCCTGATCGGCGCCGAACTGCGAGCCACGTCCCGAATCAGGTTGGTTACCGCCCCGGAGTCGTTAACCGGTGAGGTGTCCGGTGATGCACACACGGTGGTGAACCCGCCCCGTGCCGCAGCGCGGGTTTCCGAAGCTATATTGCCCTTCTGGCCATTGCCAGGCTCACGAAGGTTGCAGCAAAGGTCCACAAACCCTGGCAGCAGGATCAGGCCACTGGCATCGATCACCGTGTCGGCAGCTTCGGTGATCGCGTCTTCGTCCATGGTGCGAATAATCCCGTCACGGACGAACAGGTCCACCGTGGTTTCTTCCCCCGGCAGGCGTGCGTTATGGATCAGCAGGCTGGCACTCATTGCTCACCTCCCTGCTGGCGGGAGCGGCTGGTACGCTCGGCTACCTGTCCACTCATAGCCATGGACATCACCGCCATCCTGATCGCTATACCATTGGTGACCTGATTGAGAATCACCGACTGGGGGCCATCCGCCACGGCTGACTCAATTTCCACACCGCGGTTAATCGGCCCCGGATGCATTACTATGCAGTCCGGCCTGGCCAGGGCCAGCTTGTCAGTATCGAGCCCGTACAGTCGGTAGAACTCACGCTCACTCGGCAGCAAGGCGCCCTCCATCCGCTCTTTCTGAAGGCGCAGCATGATCACCACATCCAGGTCTGCCATGCCTTTTCTCATGTCGTATTCCACCGTACAACCCAGGCTGTCCACATCTGCCGGCAGCAGGGTACCCGGCGCAATCAGCCGCACCTCCTCGGCCCCAAGGGTCTGTAGCGCGCGAATCTGGGACCGGGCTACCCGGGAGTGCAGGATATCCCCCACAATGGCCACTTTCAGACCCTCAAACTGCTGCTTGTTCTGCCGTATGGTCAGCATGTCCAGCATCGCCTGGGTCGGGTGTGCATGTCGGCCGTCACCGGCGTTGATGATAGCCACGCCGGGAGTCACCGACTCGGCGATAAAGTGGGGTGCGCCGCTTTGCGAATGACGCACTACAAACATGTCGCTGGCCATGGCCTCCAGGTTGAGTAGGGTATCCGACAAGGACTCGCCCTTGGATGTGGCAGAGGTATTGATGTCCAGATTGAGCACGTCGGCCGACAGGCGCTTGGCTGCCAATTCAAAGGTGCTGCGGGTGCGAGTGCTGGATTCGAAGAACAGGTTGACCACCGTCCGCCCCCGTAGCAGAGGCACCTTCTTGATGGTGCGCTCGCCTACCTCGATAAAGGAGTCCGCCGTATCGAGGATGTCAGTCAGCATGGCCCTGTCCAGGCCGTCCAGAGTTATAAAGTGCCGCAACTGGCCATCCGCAGTCAGCTGGAGATTACGGGAGGCCTTGTCGTGGGCGCTGAGGGGCGTGGCGGCCAGCTCAGTCATGCCTTCACCTCCCGGATCTCAATGGTCAGCGGTTCAGGACCCACCAGCTTCACCCGTTGGGTCGGCGACAGATTCAGACGTTCGCCGCAGACATCCGGCTGCACCGGCAGTTCACGGCCGCCCATATCCAGCAACGCAACCAGAGAGATGGAGCTGGGCCGGCCATAGTCAAACAGTTCGTTCATGGCGGCACGGATGGTCCGCCCACTCATGACCACATCATCCACCAGCACCAGGTCGCGGTCTTCGGTTTCGAAGGGCAGGTGGGATGGGGTGACCCAGGGGTTAAGTCCGATACGGCTGAAATCATCCCGGTAAAAAGAGATATCCAGCTCACCGCAAGGCTCCTCAAGCCCCAGGCGCCGGTGAAGTTCGCTTGCCACCCAGACGCCGCCTGTGCGGATGCCCACCAGCAACGGGCGTTTGATGCCCCGTTCATTCAGATAGTGACGAAGCCCTTGCTCAAGACGATCAAGCAGGGCGGGAACGGCAGGTAAATCAGTCATGACGGCATCATTCTCCCGTTGATGAGTCCTGCTGGTGATTGAACCAGCTTTCCAGGATCAGCACAGCGGCCAGGTCATCCACGCCATGGCGACCGAAGTCACTGCTACCGCCCCTGGCCAGTACCGCATCCTTGGCCTCGAAGCTGCTCAGGCGCTCGTCCATCATCTCCACCGGCAGGTGGAAGCGCCCATGGATTCGCTTGCCGAACTTGCGCGCCCGGGCACACATATCGCTTTCAGTTCCGTCCATATTCAGGGGCAGACCAACCACCACCAGGTCAGGCTGCCATTCTGCCAGCAGGGCTTCGACCTGTTGCCAGTCGGGCACGCCATCACGGGCGGGAATCATGGCCACCGGACCTGCGGTACCCAGTAACGACTGACCGAAGGCGACGCCAATACGCCGCAGGCCGAAATCGAAGGCGAGAACCTGCTGGCCGCGACTACCCCTCTGGCCTGCCTCAGGCATGGCCCACCGACTGATCCAGCTGGCCGGGGTCGATGCCCATCCGGGCCAGCACTGATTTGTAACGGTCCTGCCAGGGGGTATCGAACAACAGGACATCACTGGCGGGGCAGGCCAGCCAGGCATTACCGGCCAGCTCTTCTTCCAGCTGGCCGGCACTCCAGCCTGCGTAACCAAGGGCGACCAGGTAGCGCTCCGGGCCCGCGTCATTACCGATGGCCTGGAGGATATCCCGGGAGGTAGTAACCTGGATACAATCACTGACCGCGACTGAACTCTGCCAGTCGCCACCGGGCGGGTGCAACACGAAGCCCCGCTCCTGCTGAACCGGGCCGCCGGCAAATACCGGCACCTCCAGGTGCCCACCGTCCATGTCCAACTGCTCGAGAATTTCCCCAAGAGAGACATCCAGGGGCTGGTTGATCAGCAAGCCAAAGGTACCGTCGTCACCATGGTCACAGATGTAGACAATACCGCCATGGAAGTTGGGGTCGCCAAGCCAGGGCGAGGCCACGAGAAAGTGATCCTTGAGATTCTGCAGGGGCTGCTGGTGCTCACTCATCCGGACGACAGCCCCCGGCGCTGGAATGACCAGGTACGTATGATTTCAAGCTCATCTGTTTTCTCACGCATTTCCTCCGGGAAAGGTGCGAACGGCGCTGCCAGGCGGATAATGCGGATGGCGGCATCATCCAGGACGGTGCTGCCGGAGGATTCGAGAATACTGACTTCCTTTATGGTGCCATCCTTGCGCAAGGATACCAGCAAACGCAGGTCACCGTAGATACCCCGATTGCGGGCCTCTTCCGGGTAGTTGCTGTTGCCCACCCGGGTCACCTTGTCGACCCAGCTGCGAACGTACCAGGCATTGGAGGACTGCAGGGTAGACGCAGCGGTTACCCGGGTGACCCGAGGCCGGCGGGCGTAGGCCTGTTTCTGGGCGTCCAGGCGCGCTTCCAGGCTGGCGATCTCCAGGCTTCGCTCCATCAGGCTCTTCTTTTCCGCAACCGGCAGAGTCTCTTCCGGCGGCTCCTCACGGTCTTCGCGGGTCACGGTAGCGTCAGACTCAGCCCGGGCCTGCACCACCTTTCGCTCTGCCTGTGGCTGGCGCTCGGTTACCGTCGGCGGCTCCGGCTGCACCGGCGCCACTTCACGGGCGTTGACCTCTGCGACCTCCGGGGTGGTCTGTTCGAGCTTTTCCTCGGCCTCGCCACTGCCCTGCTGGTTGGTGGCCGCCAGGAAATCAGCTTCTTCCGGTGCCTGCTCATCGTTGAAGC
>Ga0098065_1000359_pt1 | contig 22250 bp, 19 predicted proteins | sample 25_taG_FD_75062 | JGI IMG/M metagenome (GOLD analysis project Ga0098065, IMG submission 75062) | Marine viral communities from Cariaco Basin, Caribbean Sea - 25_WHOI_OMZ | ecosystem: Environmental > Aquatic > Marine > Oceanic | place: Caribbean Sea: Cariaco Basin | collected 2014-11-08 | reverse complement strand
ACGACACCTGGAACATCATCGGCATCGGCGCGCTCGACCCGTATGCGAAGATCTATATCTTCGACAGGTTCGGCAAGCTGCTCAAGCAGCTGAGCCCGAGCGGCCCGGGATGGGACGGTACCTACAACGGGAACCCGTTGCCCTCCAGCGACTACTGGTTCCGTGTTGACTATACCGAGGGCGGTGCCGCCAAACAGTTCACGGGCCACTTTACCCTGAAACGATAGGCTTCTGCAGAATTATACAAAACAGTGTCCCGACATTTTGGCGGGGTGCTGTTATTGTATGTTTATTTATCCGTAATTTTTTGGCGATAAAAACAGGCATATTCTTTCTTATCCAAATATTGTAGACTTAAAATAAGAAAAGACTTATATTAACAAAATCATCAGGTGTGGATTTGGGTGAAGAAAAAGATTTATTATATTTTCTGGTAAAACTCCTTTGCCAGATTTTGGTACTACTCCGTATGACCGGAACCGGAAATTTTAGTGGTGAAAGCTTTTTGATAGGGAATTAATATTTGGAAAAGGATTTCCGGGGAAGCCTATACTCTGAATACACTTAGTAACAACGGCAAGACTTTGCAGGAGCATAATACTGTTAGAAAAAGAAAGAGGATTATTAATTATCCAGTTTGCCTTTTCAGTTTTTGTTGAAGTGCCTCTACCTGTTCTCTCAACTTATCGTTTTCTTTCTTTTTTTGGTTCAGTTCCTGTTTTAGATAATATAACATGTCCAAAACCTCATCCATGAGTCTACCAGTAAGGTTGTAAAGAGTGCGGTAATCACCGCCCTTATTTAAGAGAGTTTGGTGAGCCATCAAGTTTGGTTCAAAAATGTCATCAATCGTTACATTAAAATAATCTGCCAACTGGGAACATTCTCCATCGGAAAAGGGAGCATACCCAGCTTCCTTGCGCTGGTATTGTGGTTGGGAAATGGAAAGCAATTGACCCATCGCTTCCTGCGATACTTCTTGATCTTCTCTAAGTTTGCGTAGTTTTACATGCATAGCTTTAAGATTTGGAGGCGCGGGAACTTCCAAATATGTCTCAAGATTATGTAAATTCCAATACAATAATTATTATGCTTCTATTATGCGTCATACGTATGACAAGCTAATACCTGACAATCAGATTTTTAGGAAGTTAGAAAAAATCAAAAGTATTAGTTGTTGCAGGGTGTGAGTTGTGTTTGTAAAAGATGACTAGTTATGTCTTACCTTTGTTTTCAATGATATCCATAAGATATTTCTTAAAAGTATTAATTTAATTTAAAATAAATAGAATTGATAGGGAATTGTAATAAAGAGAAGGCTCTTACAAGGTAAGAGTTCTCGCAGTCCCGCAAAAATCTTACGTTGTTATTGGATTGTAAAGAAAGGTTGACTAAACCGAATTTACATATTTAATATTAAAGCACAGTGTGTTTTTGCCCAAGAAACGTCGTAGCCGAAAAGCGAATAGAGTAGGTGTTTAACTATTAATTATAAAATCATGAAATCAATTTTAAACTTTTTTAAATATTGAGCTATCATTCTTTTCCTTATTTTTTCAACAACTAGTTGTATAAAAGATGGTAATGATATCTCAAATGAAAATCTAGCTGGTTCACGTGAATTTTTCAATTCATCAATAGGAAAATATGATGATGGTGTAATAAATTTTTCCAAAAGAAATCTCATAAGTGAGTACACAATATTTCTGAAATCAATAGGAAATAATGAGTTTGTGCCGGATCAATTTGAAATCTTTAAAAACGAAGAAAATAATTATTATTTGAGATTCTTTAATTTAGATAGGACAACAGCATCAACTATACAGCTATTTATAAACGTCGATACTTCCATAGTTACATTAGGAAGGGTTTCCTGTACTTCATCATATTGCACTACAGGAAGCGGTTGTACTCCAGATGGAGATGGTGGTTGTACCAAATGTTTACTTGGGTGTACGAGAACTACCACGGATGAACAACCATATGGATATTAGGAGTATTTATTTGTTCAAATTGGATATCAGAAACAGTTTAAGTACGAGTGGGGCAACTTACTCGTACTTGCGTTTTGGCTTAATAACTGCTAAAAAGTTTCCCAAATCCCATTGGATAACTTTGGCAATTTTGTAACCATTATTCCGTAAATTTAATTTAAATGAGAACTTTTCCGATACTGTTGATCATTTTTGCCTGTCAAACAGGCACGGGGCAAAAAACCAATAAAGAATTTGTTGATGATATTGTCAATAAGTATGATAACCATAAAAGTATTACTTACAATATCCACTATCAAATAAACACCTTCGATGAGGAGAAACCATGGTCGGTGCATACCCTCGTAATGATGCAAAAAATTAAACAAGACTCGGTTTTTGGAGGAAAATTTTTATATGAATATAAACTGGTAGTAAATGATTCAACACTTTTTTTAGGAAAATACTATGATACCGAATACTTATACGTCATCAATCATAACGAGAAGGAAATCATCAGATATAATGCTTCGGCAGGTGAAACTTTTCCCATATATGGTGCCTTCGATGGGGAGGTAATAAGAACTTATTTCTTCAATTCCGAGTATCTACTTAAAACTCTGGAAAGCGAAAAAAATAAAATCACATATATTGATACGGCTCATTTTGCTAGAGTAAAGATCGAATTCCCAGATGATGAGGATAACTATGATAAAGAGAAGCAGATTTATATAAACAAGCTTAGTAAAACCATAAATAAAATTACTTTCCAAGCAAGATATAAGGATCAGATACAAAGGAATCAATGGCTTCTTAGCAATATTGTTTTTGATACTATCCAAGACAATACTTTAGAAAACGTGGTTAAACCATATTTTGAACAATATGAGATTAAAGATTTTGAGCCTCGGACTGAAGAGGATTATAAACTGATGGGTTTCGGGGAAATAGCTCCTACAATTGAAGGGAAACTATTTCCAGATTATTCCAAAAATGTAAAAATAAACCTTGAGAAAGTGACTGTTTTGGATTTCTGGTATACCTCGTGTATACCATGTATTAAAGCTATTCCGCATCTAAATCGTTTAAAGGAAAAATATGGAGATCAAATTCAAATTGTCGGTGTAAACGATATAGATAAAGATCCAAAGAACAAACAGAAAATTGAAGCATTTTTGAACCGAACCCCAATTAATTATAAAGTATTATTAATTGACACCATCCCAAAAGAATATAACGTTATTGTTTATCCTACTTTGTATATTATTGGAACAGACAATAGAGTAAAATATAATTTAATGAGCTATTCAGACGATCTATTTGAAAAACTTGATAAGATTCTTTCGGAATTAATTACTAACTGATATGGGCCTCTCTTTTAAAAATTTAAGTAAGGCAAAAAACGGTTATTGGAAATTATAAAACGGAAATACCTCCATCACCTTGAAAATATGTGGTTGTATTGTTTTGGCGGCTTCCCTTACATCTTCAAATAAAAGCTCTCCACCAACCTTTTATATTCCTCTGTATAGTTATGCCGTGAGGTTTCAATGGTTAGATTCTCAATTTTTAAAGAAACTTTTTCAAAAGAAAACTCCAGCATACTTCTCTTTTCTTCGGATGTGTCATTGCCGCGAACTCTGCAAAGCCTTTTTGGAAACAGATTAACTTTCGAAGCCGTTTTTATAAATTTCTCTTCTTCCTTTCTAGGAATAATTACCGCAAAAACTCCTTGATTTGAAAGTAAACGAGAAGCACTTTCAATTAACTCATTAAAAGGAAGGGACTTGTTGAAACGGGCTTTATCCCGCGATTCATTCGAAGATTTATAATTTTCTGAATAAAAAGGTGGATTTGAAATGACCATATCATATTTATCATCAAATTCCTGGACAAAATCTTCTAAAGATGTATGATAGCAGAAGAGACGGTCATCCCAGGGGGAGTTTTCAAAATTGTCCACACATTGTTCAAAAGCATCTCCGTCAATTTCAATAGCATCGATTATTTCGGCCTTGGAACGCTGGGCCATTTGTAAAGCTATTATTCCCGTGCCTGCCCCGATATCCAAAATTGAATTGGGATTATTTTCCAAAGAAATCCACGCTCCCATCAAAACGCCATCGGTGCCAATTTTCATGGCACAGCGGTCTTGATGGACAGTAAATTGCTTAAAAAGGAAAGGTTTGTTCATATTAATTCTGAATTGAGAGTTCAGAATTAAAGGTACATTTCTATCAATCCTTCGGGGACTTCCAAGAGGATGGATTTATTTTCGCGATCCACTTTCTTAATAAAGTCGTCGATCATCGGCACCAGTATCTGCTTTCCATTGCGATCAATCTCGAACAGGGCTTGGGAGGTATTATCATTTACGCCGGTAATCTTTCCGATTTCACCAAAGGCTTTATCTATTGCCGTAAACCCTATAATTTCGTGATAGTAAAATTTGTTACCGCTTAATTTTGGAAGGAATTCCAAAGGCAGATAAAGGTGGGCGCCGATAAGTGCATTGGCTTTTTCCTCAGTATCTATATCTTCAAATCGCACGCGAAGGAGTTCACTTTTATGGAGAGAGCTTTCTTCAATAAAAAATGGAATCAGTTTTTTGCGTTGTTCCACAAAAACCGATTCCATTTCAATAAAAAGTTCGGGTTCGTCCGTATCTAATTTTACGAGTAATTCCCCCTTAAAGCTATATTTCCTGACGATTTTGCCCAAGTAGAAGCAATTCTCCTTTTGCATCGTCGATAGAATTAAGCTTCGTTGTTTTCTTCTGTAGCTTCAGTTTCCGCACCTTCTTCAGAAGCAGAGGCTTCTTCGGATGTTGCAGCAGCAGCGGCAGCGGCATTGGCAGCTCTCTTGTCACTTACAGCTTTTTCAGCAGCAAGTTTTTCAGTTTTAGCTTTTTCTTGAGCCTCGGAAATGGTTGCTTTTTTATGGTCGATAGAACCTTTTTTGGATTCCAACCACTCATTGAATTTGGTTTCAGCTTGCTCCTCGGTCAAAGCTCCTTTTCGAACGCCACCGGCAAGGTGATTTTTCAATAAAGCGCCTTTGTAAGAAAGAATGGCTCGAACTGTATCCGTAGGCTGTGCTCCATTTTGAAGCCATTTTACGGCACTGTCCACATTTAGTTCAATTTGTGCAGGGTTGGTAGTAGGGCTGTAGTGACCTAATTTTTCAAGGTACTTACCACTTCTTTTACTACGACTATCCGCAGCAATGATCCAGAAATAAGGTTTTCCTTTCTTTCCGTGTCTTTGTAATCTAATTTTTACAGGCATATTGAATTAATTTTTGGGGTGCTCGACCCCGGTTATAATTAAAGTCCGCAAAGGTAGCATTTTTTTCTTATTGAAAATTAGCACATATCGGTTTTTATTTTAAATTTGTTCAAATCCCCAAATCCCCCTTTAATGAAATATTTTATTATTGCCCTAGTTCTTTCAATGTCGTTTATTTCCTGCGAAGATGTTGAATCCCATGATTTTGTAATGCAAGCCAAAATAGGCGAAAAATTTTATACCTCTACCGATGCCAATGCAACCATAGCTGAAAATGGCAATGTTATTATTGAAGGTTCTACTTGGGATGAGAAACTGATACTCCGCGTGGACAAACTTAAAAAAGGTGACTTTAATTTGGGTGCAGGAGTCCGGAATTCCGCCAAATTTGAAAGTGTGAATGGAAACGTTTACACAACCAATTCCAATGCTACCGGGGTTGTAACCATTTCAGAAGTAAATGAACTGCATCAAACATTCAGTGGAACATTCCATTTTAGCGCTGTAGTTCCTGAATTGGATACCATTTATGTTTCAAAAGGCTTCCTATTTAATATTCCTTATAATTCTGGAATTGAGTATCCGTAGGAATATTCACATTGTTTTTTGCTGAAATTGCCCTTGCCAAGTGAGTAAGGATTGTTTGTTTGCTATGCATTTTAAATAGCAATGGATTTTCCTAATTTGTTTCGCAAAATATTTTATACCTATATATATATGTATAAAAGAAGATGGGCTCGGATTGGCGATGGAATGTTTTATTAGCTTGGAATTGTCCGGTTTTTATTTATTTTCATAAGACTCTTGGTTTAATCCATTATAGGGCCAAATCTGATTTTTTAGTCAGAAAACACCCTTATTAAAAAATTCACATACTTTTGTACGCTAAAATAAATAGAGAATGGCCAAGAATTTAGTGATAGTTGAGTCTCCGGCAAAAGCGAAAACGATAGAGAAGTTTCTGGGGAGTGATTTTAAGGTATCCTCCAGTTTTGGGCACATTGCGGATTTACCCTCCAAGGAATTGGGAGTGGATGTAGCAGGCAATTTTGCTCCAAAATACATAGTGAGCAGTGATAAAAAGAAATTAGTTGCCGAACTGAAATCCTTGTCCAAAAACGCACAGACGGTATGGTTGGCAAGTGATGAAGACCGCGAGGGAGAGGCTATTGCTTGGCATCTTGCTGAGGAGCTAAAATTGGATAAAAATAAGACCAAGCGTATTGTTTTCCATGAAATTACCAAATCTGCTATTTTAAAAGCTATTGAAAATCCCCGACAGATTGATTACAATTTGGTCAATGCCCAACAGGCCCGTAGGGTTTTGGACAGGTTGGTAGGTTATGAGCTTTCGCCTGTACTTTGGAAAAAAGTAAAGGGCGGTCTTTCGGCAGGGCGAGTACAGTCTGTGGCAGTGCGATTGATAGTTGAACGTGAGCGGGAAATAGAAAATTTTAATGCCGTAGCTTCCTATCGGATTGATGCGGAATTTACAACGGCTGAAGGAAATAGGTTTAAAGCAAAACTTCCTAAAAACTTCTCTACGGAGGAGGAGGCTAAGGAATTTCTGCGAAAAAACTTATCGGCTTCCTATCGGATATCGGAATTAACCAAAAAGCCGGCTAAAAAATCGCCCGCCGCGCCTTTTACTACTTCAACTTTACAACAGGAGGCTTCAAGAAAACTTTATTTTTCGGTGGGCAAGACTATGACTATAGCCCAGCGTTTATATGAGGCGGGACTTATTACCTATATGCGTACGGATAGCGTCAATTTATCGAAAGACGCAAAAAACTCGGCACAAAAGGAAATTATTGCATCATACGGAAAGGAATATAGCAAGCCCCAAGATTATAAAAGCAAAAGCAAGGGTGCTCAAGAAGCCCACGAGGCGATCCGGCCTACGGATATGAGTCAGCATGAGATTACTGGAGACAGGGATCAGGCCCGGCTATATGATTTAATTTGGAAGCGTACGCTGGCCTCGCAAATGAGCGATGCCGAACTGGAGCGGACTATGGTGAAAATCGATATTCAGTCCGAGGAGCGGGTTGCTGAAAATTTTGTGGCCAACGGCGAAATGCTGAAATTTGATGGTTTCCTGAAAGTATATCTGGAAGGAACCGACTTTGAAGAGGAAGAACAGGAAGGAATGCTTCCCACTATGAAAAATGGGGACGTATTGAGCAATACTTATATTACAGCAACCGAAAGATTCTCTAGGCCTCCGTATCGATATACAGAAGCTTCCTTAGTAAAGCAACTTGAGGAACTGGGTATTGGCCGCCCGTCCACCTATGCACCAACCATTTCCACCATTATTAGTAGGAATTATGTGGAAAAAGGTACTGTGGAAGGGGTGGAGCGAAAATATTTGCAATTGACCCTCCAGAAAAATGACATAAAAGAGAAAACTCTTACGGAGACAGTGGGTTCCGATAAAGGTAAACTAGTGCCTACGGATATTGGAATGATTGTGAACGATTTTCTCGTTGAGAACTTTTCAAGTATACTTGACTATAATTTTACCGCAAAAGTAGAGCAGGATTTTGATGATATTGCGGAGGGAAAGGAGGAATGGACGAAAATGATGCGTGATTTTTATGCGGATTTCCATCCCCATGTCAAGCACGTGGAGGAAAATGCCGATCGCGAAAGTGGCGAGCGAATTTTAGGGGAAGATCCTCAAACGGGGAAGACAGTACTTGTACGTTTAGGTAAATTTGGTCCCATGGCGCAGATTGGGGCGCCCGATGATGAAGAAAAGAAATTTGCAAGTTTAAGGCCTGATCAACAGTTGCATTTGGTGACTTTTGAAGAGGTTATGGATCTATTCAAACTTCCTAAATCTTTAGGAGTTTACGACAATGAGGAAGTGGAAGTAAATAATGGGCGTTTTGGACCGTATGTTCGATTTGGAAAAATATTCATTTCCCTGCCCAAAGGAATGGATCCGTTGGATGTCGATATGGCTTATGCCAAGAATTTGATAGAAGAAAAGAAAAAAGCAGATGCTCCCATTTGTATGTATGAGGAACTTCCAGTACAAAGAGGAGTGGGCCGTTTTGGACCTTTCATAAAGTGGAACAATATGTTCATCAACGTGAACAAGAAGTATGATTTTGATAATCTCTCGGAGGAGGATGTTGAAGCATTGATTGAGGATAAAAAGAAAAAGGAGCGAGAAAAATTAATCCAGGAATGGCCAGAGGAAAAAATCCGGATAGAAAAGGCACGTTGGGGTCGTTTTAACTTGATTAAAGGAAAAACCAAGGTAGAGCTATCAAAGGACACTGCCGTGGATAAAATGAGTCTGGAAGAGGCAAAATCCCTTTTGGACAAAAAGTCCCCAAAAAAGAAAACGGCAGCGAAAAAGACTACCACTAAGGCCGCAACTACCAAAAACAGGAAAACCACCGCCAAGAAAAAATAATGAAGGAATTTTTATCCCCGGTATCCAAGAAGGTTTTGGATTATATTGAAATGCAGCCACCGGGAACACTAGGGAAGCGTGTAAGTTTCTATTCTCAAAAAGGAGAACTTCCAAGTTTAAAAGGAGTAAAATTTGCAATCCTGGGATTAAAAGAGACCAGAGGATCTGTTGATGAATCTGGAAATGAAATTTCCTTTGATTCCTACCGAAAGGTATTTTATTCTTTATTTCCCGGAAATTGGAGTTTTGATATTGTTGATCTTGGGGATATTGAAAGGGGAGCTTCCTTGGAGGACAGCCAATTTGCCGCAAGGGAAACCATCTCTGAGCTTTTGAAAAATAATGTTATTCCGTTAATATTGGGTGCGGCACAGCATTCAGTATATGCCCAATATCGCGCATACGATGGTTTGGGTGAAATGGTAAACGTAATAAATGTGGACAGCAGATTTGATCTTGGGAATGCCGATCTTCCCATTTCAAATAAATCCTATGTTGGTAAAATGGTCGTGGACCAGCCCTATAATTTATTCAATTATGGAGTTGTGGGTTATCAGTCCTACTTTAATTCGCCTCAGGAAATAGCCCTGATGGAAAAACTGTTTTTCGATGCCTACAGATTGGGTGAGATCATCTCGGATATAACCACAGTGGAGGTGGCTATGCGCGATGCAGATATTGTGTCGCTGGATGCGGGGGCAATAAAAAACGCTGAGTTGGGAAATAAGGATGGCCAAAGTCCCAATGGGTTTGACGGCAGGGAAATATGTGCGATATCGCGTTATGCGGGTATAAGCAACCGCGTAACTTCGTTTGGAATATATGAAATTGGAAATACGCGTCTAACTCCTTCTGGATGCATGCTTATAGCCCAAGTGCTTTGGTATTTTATTGAGGGCGTTAACTTTAGAGTGAAGGATGATGACTTTGATAACGAAATGGCTTTTACAACCTATAATGTCCCGATAGAGGATATGGTATTAACCTTTAAAAAGAGCAATAAAACGGAGCGTTGGTGGATATTATTGCCATTTGTTTCAAAAGTTAATAATAAATTAAAAAGACGTACGTTATTACCTTGCACTTACGCTGAATATCTGGCTGCCTGTAATCAAGAAGTTCCAGAGCGGTGGTTAAGAGCCCGCCACAAAAATGAAGTATAATAATATAAGCCCGAGAGTTTGGTACTTGGTTTTTTCAAAAAAAAAATTGTTTTTTTGAAATTTTATAAATACGTTTACGCCCTCGAAATACAAAATTTAACCTAATTACCTATGAAGAAGTTTATTGCATTAGCTGCGGTTGTTGCCTTTTTGTTTAGCTGTAACTCTGGAGACAGAGGGGAGCTGGTTGGCGTCAAGGGGAAAAAATGGTATCCGCAGAAACCTTATGGAATGACTTTGGTCCCCGGCGGATCATTCATCATGGGGCAAAGTGACGACGATTTTATTGCGATGGATGACGCGCCTACTAAAACTGTTACCGTCCGTTCCTTCTATATGGATGAAACAGAGATTACCAATTCGGAATATCGACAATTTGTAAACTGGGTTCGCGATTCCATCGTACGATTGCGCTTGGCAATTAAAGCCGATGAGGAAGGAATTACTGCCGGTGAAGGAGGTATTGGCGAATTTGCCTTCGTGGACCAAGAGAATACCGATATGACCCCCTATCAGCAATATATGTATGATAACTATTTTGGGATGGGTGAGGATTATTATGAAGGAAGAAAATTGAATTCCAAGGTAAAACTTATCTGGGATACTGCTAAATACCCCGATGAATACTACTCGGAAGTAATGGATACTATGTATATTCCAATTGAAGAGTCATACAATGGTCAAAGAACCATCGATGTGAGCAAATTGAAATTCCAGTACACTTATATGGATATCCAGGCGGCAGCAAAGGATAGAAGCAAAAGAAGAAAGGATTTCATAAAAAAGGAGGAACTCCAAATTTATCCTGACACCACTGTTTGGATCAGGGACTTTAACTACTCTTATAATGAGCCAATGCACAATGATTATTTCTGGCATCAAGCCTACGGGGATTATCCAGTGGTTGGTGTAAACTGGAAACAGGCAAAGGCGTTCTGTGCATGGAGGACCTTGTACAAAAATTCATATCAAAAATCCAAGAAAAAGAATTTTGTGAATTCCTTCCGTTTGCCGGGTGAGGCGGAGTGGGAATATGCTGCAAGGGGTGGTCTGGAATCTGGATCCTATCCTTGGGGTGGTCCTTACACAAAAAATGACAGAGGATGTTTTATGGCCAACTTTAAACCTCTAAGAGGTGATTATGCAGCCGATCAGGCATTGTACACTGTGGAAGCAAAGTCTTATGAGCCCAACGGTTACAATCTTTACAATATGGCAGGAAACGTTTCCGAATGGGTAGCTTCATCCTACAATCCTGCTTCATACGATTATAGCTCAACTATAAACCCCAGTGTAAATGAGGAAGATAATATGCGCAAGGTTGTGCGCGGTGGCTCGTGGAAAGACGTTGCCTATTTCCTAAAGGTGGGAAGCCGTGATTACGAATATGCGGATTCTGCCAGAAGCTACATCGGGTTCCGAACCATCCAAGATTATATGGGTACCGATGTTACCCTAAACAATAATTTTGGGGACGCTCGCTAAATTCTGAACAATTACCTTAAATAACTTAACTTAAACTTTAAAACACTTAATTAAAATTACTATTATGGCTAAATCTTCTAGATCTTCTAAAAAACTGTTTGCAATGGCCTATGGCCTTGGAGCTTCTGTTGTTATTATCGGTGCTCTATTTAAAATTACCCACTTTGAAATTGCCGGTATCGGTGGAAACGTCCTTCTTACTATCGGTCTTGTTACAGAAGCAATTATTTTTGCAATTTCTGCATTCGAGCCTGTAGATGATGATTTGGATTGGTCATTGGTATATCCCGAATTAGCCGGTGGTGCAACAACAAGAAAGGCAAAAGTAGTGGAAGAAGAAAAAGACACTCAAGGCTTATTATCCAAAAAATTGGATGAAATGTTGAAGGAAGCAAAAATCGATTCTGAACTGATGAGCAGTCTTGGAAACAGCATTCGTTCATTTGAAGGAGCTGCAAAAGGAATTGCCCCTACTGCTGAAGCTATGAGCTCTACCAAAAAATATAGCGAGGAAATGGCTCTTGCTGCCGCACAAATGGATTCTCTTAACAGCCTATACAAGGTTCAAATAGAATCTACAAGCCGTCAAGCTGAGGCCAACAAACAAGTTGCGGAAAACGCTGAACAATTGAAACAACAAATGCAACATTTGGCAACTAACCTTTCATCCTTAAATGGTGTTTACGGAGGTATGCTTTCTGCTATGACAACTAGACATTAATAGGTTTTCACCTTAAAATTATTAATCTATAAAATAGAATTACAATGGCAGGAGGAAAACAATCCCCAAGGCAGAAGATGATTAACATGATGTATTTGATATTTATCGCTATGTTGGCGCTAAACATGTCAAAGGAAGTGTTGTCTGCATTTGGGTTACTAAATGATAAAATTGCTAAAGCGAATGTGGCCGCAGATCAACGTAACCAGGCTTTTCTTGGTGGTTTGGCTGAAAAGGCCGAGGAGCAGCCCGCAAAATACAAACCTATCTTGGATAAAGCCAATCAAGTAAATGTATTGGCGCAGGACTTGGATAGCTATATAGCCAATCTAAAGGCCGATATGATGAAAAATATCGAAGATCCCCAAGATTATGAAAAACAAGACAGACCCGATCACTTGGACCAAAAATGGTTCAATGGGGATAAATTGTCTAAGGAAGGTCAGGAGTTCGTTGACAAAGTGAACAATTTCAGAGAAGGTGTAGTTTCCATTATTGGTGATTCATATCCCCAAATTGCAGCCGATGTTGAGTCAAAATTCAGCACTGCTCCTGAAAAGAACCGTAAAGGTGTAGAGATAAGATGGTTGAACTATAACTTTGAAGGTTTCCCTATGGTGGCTTCAAGAACAAAACTTACCCAAATGCAGGCTGATATAAAAGTTACCCAGAACGAGGTACTTCAGGCTATGCTTGCGGGCGAGCAGGTAAAACAACTTTCTATGTCCAATTATCAGGCTATTGTAGTGCCTGAAAAAACAGCTTTCTTTAATGGTGAAAACTTTAAAGGTCGTGTTGTGTTGGGTAGATTTGATAATACTCTACAGTTTGATAAAGTAATGGTGAATGGTAAAGAAGTAAAGGAAACTTCTGGTGGCCAAGTAGTGTTGGATTTTCCTGCGGGTAACGTGGGTGAGCAAGAACTAAAAGGAGAGCTTCAGTTTAAAGAAGGGGATTCCTTGGTGACTATTCCAATTTCTTCATCCTACGCGGTTATTCCAAAGCCCAATGCCGCCGTTATTTCTGCTGACAAGATGAACGTGGTTTACCGTGGTGTGGAAAATCCTATGACTATCTCCATTCCCGGTGTTGGTTCGGTTACTGCTAATGCTCCCGGCCTTAAGCCAGCAGGAGGTGCCGGAAAATATATGATGAATGCCACAAGCATTCAAGGACGTGAGGTAAAGATTTCCGTAAGTGGAAAACTACCTGGAGGCGAAACGGTTTCGGATAGCAAAACTTTCCGTATTAAGGATATTCCAAGACCTACAGGAACCATTCGTGGTGAAGACGGTGGAGGTGGTCCTGTAAGAATGCAGAGACAAGGTCTTGAAATCTCTACAGTAGGCGCGGCTTTGATGGATTTTGACTTCGATTTGAGCCTGAACGTAACAGGTTTCAGCTTTAAGGTTGCCGGTCAACCTACCATTAAAGTGAACGGAAACAAAATGAGCCCTGAGGCTGTTAGTGCGTTAAAGCGTGCGGGACGTGGAGAAACTGTCCAAATATTTGATATAAATGCAAAACTTTCAGGAAATTCAGCATACCAGTTAAAAAAGATTTCACCGGTATTTGTTGAATTGACAAACTAGAATAAAACCAAAGGTATGAACTTGAAAAATGTTGTTTTATGTGTTTTCGGTTTTGGGATGATCACCAGTGCAAGCGCACAGGTAAACATCTTAAATGCCAAGACGCCCGAGGATATTGGTAAAAAAACCGAGGCCCAGATTGCTTACGATAATGATAAGCCTCTGCCGTATGGATATACGGATGAGCGCGATGTACTTTGGGCCAAGAATACCTGGGAAATCATTGATCTTGACGAAAGAATCAACTTCCCATTATATTATCCTATCGATACCAACAACATTGGCGCGAACCGGCGTTCATTGTACGACGTTCTCGTGAAAAATATTAAGAATGGTAGGATCGCCGAGGTCTATGCCGATTCCTATTTCACGGAAAAAAGAACTTTAAATGACATTAATGCCTCTCTTGTTTATACAGACACCACGGATATGGGGGTGGAACAATTTAACGCCGAAGGTGTTGTGGATCCGCAGTATATCCGAAAATTCCAGTTGGATGCCGGTGATATTGAGGAATATCATATCCGCGGATACTGGTATTTGGACAAGCGCCAAGGTGACCTTAGATATAGATTGCTAGGGATTTGTCCAGTCGCTAATGAAGCGCGTTCCAAAGCTTTTCCTGATGATGGGCTTGATTCCAAAGTGGAGCTGTTCTGGGTATGGTTTCCATCCGCTAGAGATGTTTTGTTTGAGGCAAAGGTATTTAATGATAAAAACAGTTCCCAATCCTTCTCTTTCGATCATTTGTTAAATTCTCGACGCTTTAGTGGGGTAATTTATAAGGAAGACAATATTCAAGGAGATCGGAATGTTAAAGATTATATTGCCGATAATGCCCTTATGCAATTGTTGGAATCTGACCGTATTAAAGAGCATATCCGAAATATTGAAATAGATCTTTGGAATTATTAAAAAGTAATTTCCAGTGATATATAGAACCCTTCGAGCTTCATTTGAACTTGAAGGGTTTTTTCATTTTGAAAAGGATATTATTCTGGAAGAAGTTATTTAAAATAAAGGTTACGGATGAAAACAGTGGACTATATTGTGGTAGGTTTGGGAATTGCCGGCATTGCCATTTGTGAAGAATTACTGAAGAACAGACACAGTTTTGTTGTGGTTGACAATGGTGAAAAAGGGGCCACGGCCAATTCTGGAGGAGTTTTTAATCCAACGGTTCTTAAACGCTTTAGTGCTGCGTGGAATACTTCCCTATTTTATCCAAAAGCAATTCAATTCTACAGGGAACTATGTGTCAAACTGGATGTTGATTTTTTCCAGGAAATGCCCATTTTAAGGGTTTTTAAAAGTGTCGAGGAGCAAAATGATTGGTCCGTGGCAAGCGATAAAAATGATTTAAAGCACTTTCTTTCGTCGCAAATTCTTCAGAATGAAAATCAGAATATTAAAGCTCCGTTGGGATATGGAAGAGTGGAAGGTACGGCAAGGATACAGACCGCCGATTTATTACAATCCTATCGAAGTTTTTTAGACAGGGATGACAAACTAATAGCAGAGGAATTTGATTACGCCTCTTTGCTTGTGCTAGAAGATAATGTTATTTACAAGGATATAAAGGCCAAAAAGGTAATTTTTTGCGAGGGCCCAAGAGTTCGGGAAAATCCCTTTTTTCCAAAAGATGCGATAATACCCAATAAGGGAGTATATGTTATCATCAAATCCGAGGGATTGGATCTACAAGCCTTATTAAAGGGACCTTTCTACATTATTCCTATGGATAATTCCCAATATAAAGTTGGGGCTACTTTTGGTGCAGGTATTGAGGATGCAACGGCAACAGTTAACGCCAAAATCGAAATTCTTTCCAAACTGGAAACAATGATAAATTGTTCTTATCAAGTAATTGGGGAAACCACCGGCATCCGACCGACGACAAGGGACAGAAAGCCGCTTTTGGGGGCATTTTCCCACAATCCGAAAATGGCTTTTTTAAATGGATTGGGCTCTAGGGGTTTTACAATGGCTCCTTTGCTTGCCCAGATACTATATGGCCACATGGAAAAAGATATTCCCATCCCGCCTGAGATGGATATAAACAGAATAAAATAATTATACACATGCTTTAGTGGCTTTTATCTAATTTCTCCACCAATTTTTTGTTGTAATGCATAAAAAAGTTAATCCAGATATTCCTGGAAATGCGTAAAACAATTGGGAAAGTGATAGCCAAGGCCAATATAATGGACAAGAAAGTATAATGCCTATCAAAACCTAAGAAGAAATATGCTATAATGAATGTTGCCACTGAGATAGCCACGCCAACCCCGTAACTGACATACATGGCCCCATAAAAAAACGAGGGTTCCATTTTGAATTTTGTATCACAATAACTGCATCTTTCATTCATTTTTAAAGTCTTCGACAATTTGAAAGGGTTCTTTTCCACATACATCGCTCCACGATGACACACAGGACATGTTCCTGTTGCAATACTATAAAGTTTACTTTCTTTTAAAAATCCCATTGCCAGTTTTTTTTCAGTGCAAAAATAAGCATCTTTGCAAACTTGCTCGGCGGCAAATTGGAATATTTTGTTTATGGCAACTTTAAAAATCCTTTCGCCTAATTTTCTAAAATCAGATTCAGATTATAACTAATGGTCAATATCCATAACCTTTCAGTTTCCTTTCAAGGAGAATATTTGTTCGAAAAAATAACCTTTCAGCTCAAGCCTGGCGACAGAGTGGGATTGGTTGGCAAAAACGGGGCGGGCAAATCTACGTTGCTTCGTGTAATTGCGGGGGAGCAGGAATATGATACTGGACAAATTGCAACTGATAAGGAAATTTCCATTGGCTTTTTAAAGCAGGATATAGATTTTGAAAAGGGTCGGACGGTCTTGGAAGAATCTTATGAAGCCTTTACGGAAATAAAGAGATTGGAAAAGAGATTGGAAGAAATAAATATCCAGTTGGCCGAACGCACGGATTATGAAAGTGATACCTATCATCAATTAATGGTGGATCTTAATGATGTTCAACATCAGTATGAAATACACGGGGGCTACAACTATCAGGGAGAAACTGAGCGTATTTTGCAGGGCCTTGGTTTTAAAAGGGAAGATTTCAATAAATTGACCGAGACCTTTTCAGGAGGATGGCGAATGCGAATTGAATTGGCCAAATTACTGTTGCAAAACAATGACATATTATTGCTCGATGAGCCCACCAACCACTTGGACATCGAATCGATTTTGTGGTTGGAGGATTTTCTGAAAGGCTATATTGGCGCGGTAGTTATTGTTTCCCATGATAAGATGTTTCTCGATAATGTCACAAACAGGACTATAGAAATATCCCTAGGTAAAATTTACGACTTTAATAAGCCGTATTCAAAATATTTAGTGCTTAGAAATGAATTGCGGGAACAACAGTTGGCTTCTCAGAAAAACCAACAGAAACAGATTGAGCAAACAGAAAAACTGATTGATAAGTTTCGTGCCAAGGCAAGCAAAGCCACCATGGCCCAATCCCTTATAAAAAAATTGGACAAGATTGATCGAATTGAGGTAGATGAGGATGACAACAGCGTTATGAGCTTACGCTTTCCCGTTTCCGTAACTCCAGGAAAAGTAGTGGTTGAAGCCGAAAAGATTTCCAAAAATTACGGTGACAATCAAGTGCTTCAAGAAGTTGACCTTTTAGTGGAGCGGGAAGCGAAAATTGCGTTTGTGGGACAGAATGGCCAAGGGAAATCGACTTTGGCAAAAATAATAGTTGGTGAAATCCCACATACAGGAAAAGTAACGCTTGGGCATAACGTGCAAATAGGATATTTCGCCCAAAATCAAGCCGATTATCTTGATGGCTCCAAAACTGTATTGGATACTATGATCGACGCGGCCAACGAAAAAAACAGGAGCCGTGTGCGCGATATATTGGGATCCTTTCTATTTCGGGGAGATGAAGTGGATAAATATGTACGCGTATTAAGTGGTGGGGAAAGAAACCGTTTGGCGTTGGCTAAATTATTGCTCCAGCCCTTCAATGTCCTGGTGATGGATGAGCCTACCAACCACTTGGATATAAAGTCCAAGAATGTTTTGAAGGATGCCCTGCAAAGTTTTGAAGGCACCTTATTATTGGTATCACATGACAGGGATTTTCTTCAGGGATTGACCAATAAGGTTTATGAATTTAAAGACCATCATATTAAGGAATATCTTGGTGATATTGATTTTTTTCTTGAACAACGTAACCTGGAAAATTTAAGAGAAGCGGAAAAACGTACGGTTTCTCCTTTGGTTTCTAAGGAAAAGCGAAGTGCAGGCGAGGAATATGAAATCCAGAAAAGGCTAAAATCAGCAAAAAACAAATTGAGCAATGTCGAAGCATCCATAGCTTCCTTGGAAAAGGAAATTGCCAATATTGATACGGAATTGCTTATTAATTATGAGCAAACAATAGCACAACCACATTTTTTTGATAAATATCAGGAAAAGAAAAAGAAGCTCAAGAAAATGTTCGAAGAATGGGAAGTTCTTCAGGAGACCATCGATTCTCTTGCCTAGATTCAAAATGACACTTACGTTATTGTCTTTTCAGTTTTAATCTCCTGATAAAAAATTATTACCTTTAGGAACCCCTTCCCCATAAGGTAAACGAGTCTATTGTAGCAAAACTAACTTCATTCTTGGCAGAAAGGTATCTTCCTATGCTGATCAAAAAAAATGGGTCTTGGTTTTTATAACCGTAGTCACTCAATATCTTTTTATTAAGAAATGATATGCATACTTATAGACCGGGACTATGGAAAACGAAAAAACTTTCAAAATATGTCTAACTATGGCAGGAGCCGTTTCTGCGGGAGCGTACTCTGCGGGAGTGCTGGATTATTTACTTGAAACCCTAGAACTTTGGGAAGAAGCAAAAAGCACAAATAGAGCACGCGGTATAAATCATCCCGACTATGATCACTCCATTCCAATGCACCACGTGGAGATAGATGTATTAAGTGGATCCTCTGCTGGCGGCATTTGCGGTTCTTTGGCGTTTTTGGCAATGAGTGACAAAAATTTTACCAGTTGCAATAAACACAATACTTCGGGAAAAAACAATCTCTTTTATTCCAGTTGGGTTGATATGGGAGATTTACCTGAAAGCACCACAGTGGATAAACTTTTGGGAAATGAGGACCTCAGGGAATACAAGGAAGTCCGCTCACTTTTGAACAGCGATGTTATAGATGCACTTGCCAATGATGCTATCTGTTTGCGGGAGGCAAAACCCGTTCCTGCCTATGCATCCAAAAGCTTGGACGTAATCCTTACAACTACCAATTTGAGAGGAAATAATTTCTTGGTAGACTTTGATGGCAATGACAAGAATTCTACCAAGGGAACCGTTATTACCAACCACGAAGGATTTTTTCGTTATAAGATGAAAAATGATTTGTATTCTGAGGGAATTCCTAAAAATGAGACCGAGCTGTATTATGTTCTAGATTTACAAAAGGAGCGGGATTTGCAGTATCTCAAAGAGGCAACTTTAAGTACCGCGGCATTTCCTATTGGTTTGAAAGCCCGTGATATTACTATTTCGGCAGAATATATTAAGCGATATCCGCTATACCTGTTCAATAAGGCAAAAGGAATCACTCCGCTTTTGCCGGAGGGCAATCTTTATAGTTTTACTTCGGTGGATGGAGGTGTAATCAACAATGAGCCTTATGGAGTGGGATTGAAAATATTGAAAGAAAAGAATCCTGAACACATTGAGAAGGACCGTTACGCCGTAATAATGATAGATCCTTTTCCTAATAAGGACAACGATACGCCAAAAATTGGCACAGATATACTTAGTGTGGCAGGCGGTTTATTTAAGGCTTTGAGGAATCAAGTGATGTTCAATCAGGATGGGATTTTGGAGGCCTTAAATTTAAGTACAAGAACCAAATTCCTGATCGAGCCAATCCGAAAAATTGAAAAAAATGGGATATGGGGCAGACCTTTAAGCGATTTGGCGTCGGCACCCATCGGGGGGTTTGCAGGGTTTTTAAGCAGGGATTTCCGCCATCACGACTTTCATTTGGGTAGAAAGAATTGTCAGGCTTTTCTTCGTCATTATTTTGCAATGCCAGTAGAAGATGCCGAAGCTCGACTAGGTGAGATCCCTACAGACAAAATGAAAGCAAGGTTCCAATTCAGTGAGCCGCCGATGGATCCAAATGGCAAAAAGTTTTATCCCATAATTCCCGATATGAGAATGCTGGAGAATTTTTCAAATACTGGAGATGTTGCTACCTATGGCGATGATGCCAATATTCCCGATATTCCCTATCCAAAAATGAATTTCTCCGCCTTTGAAATCAGGTATAAGGAAAAAATCAAGGATCGCATAGGAATGCTTGTGAAGTATCAGATTAAAAATGGTTTTTTATCTTTTCTTGCCAATCAGTTCTACGTCCGAAAAGCGGGATATAACTTTGTAAAGAATGCCTTATATAAGCAATTAAAAGAAAATAACCTGCTTCATTAAATCTACACATATGAAGGAACATTTTTTCCAATGTCCATTTTGCTGGGAATCAATTTCGGTATTATTGGATCCCTCTGTGCCCCATCAACGATATGTTGAAGATTGTGAAATCTGTTGTAATCCCATGGAAATTGATGTAACCTTTGAAGAGGGCGAACTAATGGATTTTTCGGTAACTAGCGCCGGATAAAATCAGTCAAAGAAAAATTATGGACGCCCAGGCCAAAAATTAAGGCCATTTCAAAATAATTTAAAAGAGGAATAAATTACGTCATGGTTTTTTGCAGTGCATTTTTAAGACCAATCCATAAAAAGTTAAAAATGGATTTTGTTTTATTCCTTGTCGCTTCTGCCGAAGCTTCATTAAATTCGTCTTCGTTCTTGTCACTGTTCTTGGATATAAAAATATTCACAACGGCCGATAGAAATTTATTTTTCTTTTCCTCATCTTTTTGAAGGATGCTTACTTTAAAATCAGAGAATTTAATTTTGAGGTCTGTTCTTGAGGTATCATTATTGCCATCCGTTGTAAAATAAGTATGGTTCGCCTTACCTTCCAATCGCACTTTTAAATTGGGTTCTGTAAACTGATTCATGCGTTCCGCTTCCAACGTACCTACTTCCCCCTTGAAAATAAATTTATCGGCTTTGTTTTGTACGTCAAAATTCCATTGCACCGAGATTGGCGCTTGCTCCATAAAAAGTGCAGTAATATTGATTTCTGTTTTAACCGGGCTTTTGTAAGTATTACTGACATTTGCTATTTGGGCGTCCAAATTTTTAAATTTAACTGCGCCGCCGCTATTTTCTTCTTTTACTTTTTCCTCGTACTCGATATAACCGTTGTTTATTTTTAGAGAATCTACCGTAAGCCTAATTGATAGATCTCTTAGCATTTTACTGTATAAGGGTTTTATGGTAGGGTCATCGTTTACAAGCTTATCCCGGAAAATGAAAAGTGTTGGTCTGTCCAAATTTATCTCTTTGGATATAAAAAAGAATTGATCCTCCACTTGACCAAAATCCAATTGATTTAAGGAAACACTTTCTAATTTTAGGTTGTAGTGGTCACGCTCCACTGCAATAATTTTTGAGAGTTGTGCCTTGGAATACTTTGTTTTGTAGGTAATATTTTTAAAATTGGCATTTCCATTGTCCAATGAAAAGATTCCCACAGCCAAATTATCATAAGCATTTGCTTTTAAAAATAATGAATCACCGGAGGCGCTGATTTTATCGTACTCGAAAGGAATCTTTTTTGAAAGAGTCCTGTTGTCCACCTGAATATTTTCAAGACTTAATGCCAAGTTTTTGGCAAATAATTCAGTACTATCCCTCTCTGCATCATATATGGTTATCTGGGACTTTTCTACCTTCAGGACATCGATGAAAATGGGATTGCCAATTGACGGAGACTTGTTGGGAATTGTATCTTTTGAGATACTTTTTTTATTTTTAAAATACGTCCATTCCGGCTTTTTGAAATTTATTTTTCCAATATGGATTTCGTTCTTAAACAAGTATTGCCATAAGCTTACTCCCGAAAATTGGATGCCTTCTAGCTGTATGGAAGAATATTTTTTTTGATTATCGGCATTTTGGAAGGTTATCAATGGATTTTCTAATGTTGCTACACCATTAAAAACATTTACGGAAATATTTGTGTAGGAACAAGAGATGGTTTGGGGTAGATCTTCTGCAATATAATTTTCCAATTTGCTTTTTAGGATGGAATTGGCTGCAATTCCTGCTAAAAGAATCAGCAAGCCCATGGAAAATAGGATGATTAAAATAATTTTAAAAGGTTTCTTCATTATTTAAAGATAATAAAGATTGACTGCCGGATAAAGGATTGATAATACTTTTAAAATTAATAATATTAGTGTTTGGTATAATGTAAATCATTTGTATCTTTGCCATCCATATCGCGGGATAGAGCAGTAGGTAGCTCGTCGGGCTCATAACCCGAAGGTCACAGGTTCGAGTCCTGTTCCCGCTACTAAGAAAGCCCCAGTTTTTTTTCTGGGGCTTTTTGTTTATATAGGATGGAAGAATTCGTTGTTTACATTTTGGCCTCGGAGAAGACCCATAAACTT
>Ga0098065_1000356_pt1 | contig 22358 bp, 12 predicted proteins | sample 25_taG_FD_75062 | JGI IMG/M metagenome (GOLD analysis project Ga0098065, IMG submission 75062) | Marine viral communities from Cariaco Basin, Caribbean Sea - 25_WHOI_OMZ | ecosystem: Environmental > Aquatic > Marine > Oceanic | place: Caribbean Sea: Cariaco Basin | collected 2014-11-08 | reverse complement strand
CTGATCCAGTGTCTCTAAGCTCATGATGTGCTGGTCAGATGCTTCATTAAACTCAAAGTTAATCACCGTAGTCACTTCAAAATGCCTGAGCTGACGTGGCATACGTTTGTTGGTGAGCTTTAGTACTGTCGGGTCTTTAAAGGCATTAATCAGGCGCTGTTTAAGTTCTTGCTGACTGTCTTCATCGACCAACAGCGTACCGCTAGGATCTAGCAGCACATAAGAATCCAAGGCAAAGTCGCGGGTAGCAGTAATAATACGGGCATCTAATACATCAAGATTCATCTGATCGAACACCGCCATCGTAACGGCAAACAGATTCATCTGATCTTGGGTATAGACAAAAACCTGTACCGCATCAAGTGCCAGCTCACGATGCTCACGCAAGACCACCAGTGGTGGACTATCCGCATTAGAAGCAAGCCCAATCGGTGGATGGTTCAAGATGGCTTCGGTGTGCCACAAGATATCTTCTGCAATCTCTCGCAAAAAGTACTCATCGCCCAAATCATCCCATAGTCGCAATACTTCATCGCGATTCATGTGCTGGTTATTGACATTATCTAGCATCGCGAGCGCTTGCGCACGTGTGGCACTGATCATATCTTGGCGATTGGTAGGCGCATCGATATCGGCGCGCAAAATGCGCCTCGTCTGCGAGTATAGTTGTTTCATCAGCGTCGCCCGCCAGCTATTCCATAGCTGTGGGTTGGTCGCATTCATATCAGCAACCGTCAGTACATACAGATGATTTAGGTGCGTCACATTACCGATAAGATCTGCAAATATAGTCACCACCTCAGGGTCTGAGATGTCTTTTTTCTGTGCGGTAATCGACATCAACAGATGATAACGGGTCAACCAGCCAACCAAATTGGCATCTGCCAAACTCATGCCGTGTGATAAGCAAAACTCTGTCGATTCAGTTTGACCAAGCTCACTATGATCGCCGCCACGACCTTTGGCAATATCATGAAACATCGCGGCCAGTACCAAAATCTCTTTGCGTTCGATACGCTGAAAGATAGCGCTGACCAGCGGAAACTCTTCAGAAAACATAGGATCGGTAAAGCGGTGCAAAATTCGAATCAAAAATAAAGTATGCGCGTCCACCGTATAGCGATGGAACAAATCATATTGCATCAGACCAGTGACTTGCGCAAAAGCAGGAATATAGTTGCCTAGTACCCCATAGCGATTCATAGTACGCAAACGATGGAACAGATAGTTTTGCTCTTTTAGATTAGATAAAAATAAAGCTTTGTGGACGGGGTTGTCCCTATAAATTTGATCGATGCCGCGTGCTGCAATTTTTAGCGCACGTAGCGTATGGGTACGAACCTTGTCGATACCATGTTGACCCATTAGTAAGAACATCTCTAAAATAGATTCAGGATGCTGAGCGAAAACCCGATGGTGCGCTATAGCAATATGATCACCAACACGGTTGAATCTTGCATTGATCGGCTGCTTTTTGGGGCGCTCATCATCAGGCAGGTTGGGTTCTATGATGGTCTCATAATAGTGGTTGGTCAGCATCTCAGACAGCGTTGATATTTGCATGGCGCAGCGATAGTAATCACGCATAAAGCGTTCAACGGCCGCATTGGGCTGATCGTCTGGCTGGGTCTCGTACCCCATTAGTTGAGCAATCTCACGCTGATAATCAAACAACAGCTTGTTTTCATTACGACCCGTCAATACATGTAAATAATGACGTATCTGCCATAAATAGCCTTCTGCAAAGCTTAACTCGTCAAACTCTTTTTCGGTCAAAAAGTTCTGTTGTACCAAGTCATAGAGCTTGCCCACTCGAAAGTAGCGTTTGGTGACCCAGCCGATGATATGAATGTCACGCAGACCACCTGGAGCCGTTTTGATATTTGGTTCAAGGTTGTACTCGGTGGCATTGTGCTGTAAGTAGCGAGTTTTGGACTCTTCCATTTTTACATCAAAAAAGGCGCGAGGAGACCACTGCTTGTTCACGATTTGGATGGGCATATCTCGCAGTGCTTCGTTGCCGATTAACAATCGAGCTTCGAGCTGGGCACTGGCGATGGTATGGTCAAGTGCAGCTTCTAACGCATCATTGACGCTACGTACAGACAGCGCAGGCTCCAGCCCGATATCCCATAGCAATGCGACCAATTTATCAATCTTACTGCTGGCATCAGCGCCGATTTCGTCAGGAGACAACAGCAGAATATCAATATCTGAATAAAGCGACAGCTCACCGCGTCCATAGCCACCCGTTGCGAACAATGCCAAATCCGTCTTATCTAGCTCAAACCATTTGAATAGCGCAATGAGTAAGCTATCAATAGCGCAGGCCCGTACTTCGACCAATTGACGAATATTGGTACCACGCTCTAGTAATCGGCTGATATCCTCATTGATTTGTGCCAGCCATTCAGGAATGCCGAGTAGCGCTTTATCAGTCGTATTTTGCTCTGACAACAGCGAGTTATCTGTCGCCGTATCATTTGATAGTAGCGGTAGGGGCGTTAGATCAATAGAAGCGACATCACAAGTAAACATGAGTGTTATCCAATTAAGAGTTTAAAAAATAGAGCGTTTGAGCTGCAAAGCATCAGGCAATTCGCTTGCTGGTAGCTGATAAAAATTATCAATAGAATGTACTAATATAAGTTATTCACTCATCAGAGTATAAAGACAAAAAGCCAGTAAGCACAATACTCAATCTGTCCTAACTCGATATGCGCTAATGATTGGCCAAAAAAAAGACCGCCTAGGCGATCTTTTATTGTCTTACTGTGTCAAAAAACTCAAATCTTCTTCAGGGCGCGTGGTAAATACTTCACAGCCATTATCCGTTACGACCATCGTATGCTCCCACTGAGCAGACAGTTTGCGGTCTTTGGTAATTGCTGTCCATTCATCTGGCAAGATCTTAGTTTGCCATGTGCCTTGGTTAATCATCGGCTCGATGGTAAAGGTCATACCTGTTTTTAACTCAAAACCAGTGCCTTTTTTGCCGTAATGCATCACTTGCGGCTCGTGGTGGAATTCGTTACTAATGCCATGACCGCAGAACTCACGAACGATACTAAAGCGCTCAGGCTCGACCACTGCTTGAATGGCAGCACCAACGTCGCCTAGACGCGCGCCGTTTTTGACCACACTCATGCCAGCATATAAGGCCTCTTGTGCGACTTTGCAAATACGCTGCGCCATGATAGAACCATTGCCAACGATCCACATTTTTGAGGTGTCGCCATAGTAGCCATCTTTGATGACAGTCACATCAATATTGATGATATCACCATCTTTGAGTAGCTTGCTTTCTGTTGGGATACCGTGGCAGACCACGTGGTTGACTGAGGTACAAATAGATTTTGGGAAGCCATTGTAGTTAAGCGGCGCAGGAATGGCCTGCTGTACATTAACGATATAGTCATGAGCGATTTGGTTAAGCGCTTCGGTACTGACGCCAACTTTGACGTGCTCGTCGAGCATTACCAGAACATCACTAGCGAGTTTACCGGCCACGCGCATTTTTTCTATGGCGTCGGCGGACTGGATAAGAGATTTTTTAGTCATCATCATCTGTCTTATAATTATGGGTTTAATGTAGATAGATTATACCATAAATGGATGAATGACAGTTTCATGTTAAGTGATAGTTAACCTATCATTATTATTGATAAAAATTACTTTACCGCATGGTGAAAACCGTTGTGACTCTTTAGTCACGATAATATATTCATATTTTGACAATTTAGTTGAATCTTGCAGAATATATAAGTAATGTAATTTTGCATGCTAAAGGGATTAGCTGCCATCTTTGCCGATATTATGAGGTAAAGATAATCACAATTAATGATAACAAGGATGTTGTTATGACGCTTTCCTCATCTATTCGCGCCGCGCTCACGCCAAAGGCATTTTTGCCAATACTGGGTTCTATCAGTACTGGTGTCCTGTTAATGACCATGCAAACCACCTCTGCTCAAGCGGCAGGACAATACTACAATTGTGCCAATGCCAATGGCTGTACGCTAGTCGACAGCAAGTATTTTACCTCCAATTATACCAAAACTCAGTATCCAGTGGTCATGGCGCATGGACTTGGCGGCTTTACCAAGCTGTTTGGGGTTTTAGATTATTTCAACGGGATTCCTCAGGAGTTGATGAAAGGTGGCTCAGAGGTATACACCACCAAAACATCAGCGGTGAATAATAGCGAAGTGCGCGGCGAGCAGCTGTTACAACAGGTAAAAACCATCACTGCCATCTCAGGCGATCCTAAAGTCAATTTGTTTGGGCACAGTCAAGGCGGTATCGATATTCGTTATGTCGCTGGTGTCGCGCCAAAATACGTCGCATCAGTCACAGCAGTATCAAGCCCAGAGCAAGGTTCCAAAACCGCTGATTTTGTCAAAAATGTCCTTGAGCCAAATAACAATACAGGCACGCCGTCAAACGTCACCACAGAGCTAGTGTCAGGCGTATTTAACCTGATTGGCGGTTTTACCGATGTTGGGTCAGGTATCAGTTTTAAGCAGATACAAGAGCAAGATGGCTGGCAGGCACTCATGGCGCTATCGACCAGTGGTGCTGCTAAGTTCAATGCCAAATTTCCAGCAGCAATGCCAAAGAGCTACTGTGGTCAGCCGACTAGTACCGCCGCCAATGGTATCAAATACTATTCATTTAGTGGCGTTGGACAAGTCACGAGCGCCCTTGACCCTAGTGATTATCTACTCGCAGCAACAAGCGTACCGTTTTTATTTGAGGGAAATGATGGTTTGGTTTCTGCCTGCTCGAGTCGACTTGGTTATGTGATTCGTGATAATTACATCATGAACCATTTGGATTCAGCAGACCAAGTATTAGGTCTGACGGCATGGGGCGAGTCTGAGCCAAAATCTATCTATCGTACTCAGGTTAATCGTCTGAAAAGCGCCAACCTTTAAGCTGACTTGTAAAAAGAACTCTCATCTATGTCGAAACATCGCCGTCCAGCCTATTTACCAATCGCTATAATCGCCGTGGTCATCATCGCCATCGCTGCGGCGGTGATTATGTGGTTTAAGCCAGATAGTCAACGTATGGAGACAGCACAATCAGCGTCCATTGCATCTGCGGATGCCTCTGAGAGTACGCTATCCACTGCGCTAAATAGTGAGCAAGCAGAACAAACTGCTTCGGCCCAGAACCAGTCTGCATTTGTCACTGGGTTGGAACGTTTGCCACGCTCATTGAAAGGCACGCAAGTGGACGGCGAAATCATCATTGATGAAAACAAGCAGTTGGTCGTCACTGAAGGTCTGCGGCGTTTATTCGATTATTTTTTATCTGCAATAGGAGAGGAGGACGAAGCCGTTATTTTTGCACGTGTCGAGAGTTATATTCGCCACCACACGCCAGAGCCTGCTGCCAGCCAAGCGGTCGCTATCTTTGGCAAATATGTGGCGTATCTAAAAGCACTGCCTGAGATAGAAAAGCGTTATGGTAATCTGCAATTGCAAGCGACCAAAAATGGTGAGCTAGATTTGAATACAGTTGCTCAGCAAAAGCAGGATGTGGCTAACTTACGTCAGCAGTATTTTGATAAAACCACCATCGCGGCATTCTTTGGTGCTAGCGATAGTTATGATGACTATAGTATGGAGATGGTCAGAATCAACCAAAATCAGCAAATGAGCGAAGCACAGAAACAAGCCGCTAGGCAAGACTATGTAAGCCGTCTGCCAGACAGTGCTATCAAAACCAATATCATGCAGCAGGCCAATCTTGGTGAGCTTATGGTTCGTACTGAACAGATGAAAGCGGCAGGTGCCAGCCCTGAAGCGCTATACAATATGCGCCGAGAGCTAGTAGGTGCACCAGCGGCAGAGAGACTGGCACAAGTCGATCAAGAAGATGCCAACTTTGATCAGCGTTTCACTCAGTATCAAACGCAAAAACAGCGCTTACTAAGTCAAAGTGCAGATCCAGCAGAGGCGCAAACTCAAATAAATCAACTTGAGCAGCAACTATTTGATGATGCTGAGCGCAAGCGTTTGTCTGGTTATGCAGCGTTGCAAGAAACCAAGACTCAGTAAGCGTATTTCATTAACATTAATTAACTTACAGCAATATAAGAGATAGGTATGCTAAAAGTGTGAATAAGCTATGATCATTGGGAGAAGTACGGCCTGATATCTGTAGCTTTAGTACAATGGTAGTAATCTTTCAATTGAACCAACAGTCTATTAAAACGATTCTAGGAGCTAATATGAAAAACTTAACCAAAGCATTGATGACTGGTATTGTCATGGTAACGGTACTTGTCGGTTGTCAGTCGATGTCAAGTATGACAGCGCCTGCGACTGAAGAGCCAAACATTACTGGTACAGATGTGATCTAAGCTAGTTACTAATACGTGTACTGAGACCTATATGTATTACTCAAGGTTTCGATAAACGATATCAGTCATCAGATGCGATAGTCGCACGATAAAAACACCTCACTATTTAGTGGGGTGTTTTCGTATCAGCTGACATCTGCCAAGAGAAGGTTTAAATAAAACTTCCTCAAGAAAAGTGACACCATCGTTGAAAAATAGCGTTAATAGTAAATATCAGTAGTCAGTAGGATGTATGAGGCAAAAAATATTCGCCAAGTGCTTACTCAATTGATAATGACAGTCACTGGTGAGTCAGACAAAATATCGCTACTGTCTGAAACAGTGAATAAGACAATCAACCATAATAAATCGAAATTCTGAATGTGCTTGTTGGGTCTCGTGTCAAGTATGACCTTATGCTCAGCAAGATTTTTGGATTCAATAAAAAAGGAATATATATGAAAAATATGACTAAAGTGATGATGGCAGCTACCTTTTCAGTTAGTGCTCTTGCGGCTGGTTGCCAGACAACGGCTACCTTGCCTGCGCCAGCCAGTCAGCCCGTCACTGTAGAGGCGTTACAAGCGCACAATTGGCAGTTGGTTGATGCCAAACGTAGCAACGGTGAGCAAGTGTCTCAGCTGTTCTTTGATCCAGCCAAGCCTTTAACGTTAAGCTTCATGAACGACAATGGTAGAAACTACGTGGCATTTATGAACACGTGCAACAATATGAGTGCGGGCTACAGTGTCGTCAATGGTGATGTGCAGATCAAAAACGGTATCAGCACAATGATGGCCTGTCCTGAGCCGCAAGCCAGCTTTGACACAGCGACCCTAGCAACGGTACAAGGCAAATATAGCCTCAGTAAAAATGCCAAAAATGTTCCTGTCTTAACCATTAAAAATGACAATCAAGTGGCTTACTTTAAAGCCGTTTCTAAATAAGCCAGCGATGTATTAGAACGATATAAATATTCTGGTTAGATTTGATAAAGCCTCACTAATATGTGGGGCCTTTTTTCGTCCAAAGTTTGTCGAATTTTGCGCTACACTAGAGTGATGCTGCTGTCATACCTTAGCGATTTTATTGGATACCACTTTATGTTTAAAACTATTATGTCAAAACCAACCACGAATAACATCACGATAAAAGGGGCGACGACGATAGCGATATTGGCGGCTCTCACTGGCTGTCAGACACTGCCGAGTGCTGAAATGAAAAAGCTGACCAGTACAGTGGATAGCAATCCACTGACTGCTGCTATGCCTGCCGTTGATCGTCAAGGACACATTGCTTATGTGGAAGAGCAAGGGTCAGGGAGCGCAAAAGTATCGACACTCTATAGCATCCGTCCTGATGGCAGTGATCGTCATCTCATCGATCAGATCACAGGCTATATCTATGCGCCAGCGTGGTCAACTGATGGGCAACTGCTTGCTTATAGCAAACAAGCCCCGCGCGAGCATCCTAAAATATATATTTACGACCGAAGCAGCAAAACGCGCAATCTAGTCGTCAATGCTGAAGGCAGTAATATGTCAGCGTCATTTTCACCTGACGGCCAACACCTGCTCTATAGCTCAACCGTCGGTGGCAACGCGGATATCTATGAGATGCGCCTGAGCGATGGCGAAACCAAGCAATTAACGACACTACCGAGCACTGAGGTACAGCCCAGCTATGCAGCTGACGGCAAAAGCTTTGTCTATACCAGTGACAAAGTCCGTGCAGGCCGTCCACGTATTTATCGCTATCACTTCGCGACTGGTAATGCCGTACCTGTGCCGACCAATGGTTATGTCGCCAGTCCTCAGCTCAGTGTAGATGGTCAGCGCATGGCTTACCTAAATGGCCGCAAGGCGGCTGTCATGACAATAGCGACTGGACAAGTGATCGATCTGGCAGAAACTGGACTCGATGAACCGGCACGTTTATCTCCTTCTGGAAGTTATGCGGTCTATCCAACGCGTCATTCAAAAATCAGCGGGCAAGTAGGCGGTCAAAATTTAGGAAGTCAAAAAGGTGGCGATTTGGTTATTCATTCGCTCTCAGGGAACACAAGTTACGCCATCAATAGCCAAAATGGCGGGGTTGTGCGCTCACCGATATGGGGTCGTTAATAGCCACAGCTATATATTATGTAATGAAATGTATATATAATCATTAATAAAGAAACATAAGTTGATTCTGGAAATAGAAATATAATGGCATCAAGTCGAGCAATCGTCATTCATGTCATACCAAGCTATGTAACTGAGTCATTAAGATACTAGATTAAGTGAGTAAAGGGAGAAGAGGTGTCATGCAAGAAGCTTTTTTAGTATTTATCACTAAAATCAGTTTATACCCCACGATTATTTTTACGGGGCTTGTGATGTTTGTCACCTTATATTGGGTCGTATCACTGCTTGGTATGACAGATATGGACAGTGTGGATTCGGGTGACGCAGGCGGTGATGCGGATGTTGCTAACTTATCATCAACCGGGTTTTTCACAGGATTAATGCTCAAGTTTGGCCTTTATGGCGTTCCTCTCATTATCATACTCAGCTTAATTAGTTTAATCGGTTGGCTGCTGAGCTATCTGTACACCAGCTTTTTACACCAAAACGTTGATTCAGGCATTCTGTATTATTTGTTTGGTACAGGGGCGCTCATTTTTGTCTTGGTTGTGTCCATGTGGTTGACTGGTCTTATAATCTCGCCCATCCGCAAAAATATCGCCAAAATCCCCAAGCGCAATTCGTCTAGTAACGTGGGCAAAATCGCTGTGGTACGCACGCTCAGTGTGACCGACAAGCATGGCGAAGCTGCGCTCAATGATGGCGGCGCAGGCTTGATACTCAAGATTCGCTCAGATATGAGCGACAATCAGCTAAAACAAGGCGATAAAGTGATGTTAGTAGAGTATTTAGATGACGCCAACACTTACCGCGTAACGCCTGTCAAAGACAAATAACGCTCATCAATGATATTGGTCAGTGAACGATGGCTCAATAATATAAAAAATAAGTATTTGGTAAATATAGTAAGGGTTTTAAATTCGCTTGGAATGTTTTAATTAAAGGAATGGATATGGATATACTCATTATCGTCGGCGTGGTTGTGGTGCTGGCGTTTGTTTTTATGATGGTCGCGCTTTTGATGCTCAAAGCCTTTTACGTCAAGGTTGAGCAGGGCAAAGCACTTATTATCAACGGCGTGAGTAAAATAGCTGTACGTTTTGATGGCGGCTTTGTTTGGCCAGTTATCAATAAAAAAGAGCTGATGAAAATCTCGCTGATCACCCTAGAGGTGGACAGACGCGGCAAAGAAGGTCTGATTTGTGCGGATAATATGCGTGCGGACATCACAGTTGCATTCTATCTACGAGTAAATGAGACTGAAGAAGATGTGCTCAAAGTCGCAAAATCCGTCGGCGTAGAGAGAGCATCAGATAAAGTCGCGGTCAATGAGCTATTCAATGCTAAGTTTTCAGAAGCGCTAAAAACCGTCGGTAAGCAGATTGATTTTGTCAAACTGTTCGAAAACCGCAGTCAGTTCCGCGACAGTATCGTCCAAGAAATCGGTAACGATCTCAACGGTTATGTCCTAGAAGATGTGGCGATTGACTATCTAGAGCAAACGCCAAAAGTATCGCTGGACTCAAGTAATATCCTAGATGCTGAAGGTATCAAAAAGATCACTCAGCTAACGGCGTTTCAAAACGTCATTACCAATGAGCTTGAGCGTGACGAAGAGCTAGCGGTCAAGAAAAAGAACGTCGAAACCAGAGAGGCAATGCTGGAGCTGGAGCGTCAACAAGCCGATGCCGAAGCCAAGCAAAAGCGTGAAATCTCATCAGTAATCGCTCGTGAAACGGCTGAAACTCGCAAGATTGAAGAAGAAGAGCGCAAAAAGTCAGAAACCGCCATCATCATGGTAGAGCAAGATTTGGCGATTCAGCGTGAGAACCAGCAACGTGAAATCGAAGTGGCGGGTCAAAACCGTCTGCGTGCCGTAGTCATCGAAGAAGAAAAAGTCACGCGTGCTCGCGATCTAGAAATCGTCTCGCGTGAGCGTGAAGTTGACTTGCAGCGTATCGAAGCTGAGCGTGCGATTGAGCTTGAGAAAAAAGAAATCGCCAACGTCATTCGTGAACGTATCGCGGTCGACAAAACCGTGGCGCAAGAAGAAGAGCGCATCAAAGAAGTTCGCGAAGTCAGCGAAGCGGAGCGCTCTAAGCAAACGCGCGTACTGGCTGCCGAAGCAGATGCTGAAGAACTCAAAGTGCGTCAGGTGAAAAAAGCTGAAGCCGAAGAGCTATCCGCCAAGCATAAAGCTGTCGAGATCACCACGCTGGCTAATGCCAATCTGGAAGCCTCTGCTAAAGATGCAGAAGCCAAAATCAAAATGGCAGAAGGTATCAAAGCAGAAGAGTCAGCGCATGGCTTTGCTGAAGCGGCGATTCAAGAAGCCAAATCAGTATCGCTTGAAAAAGAAGGCATTGCGAGAGCGAATGTCATCAAGGCAACTGGACAGGCTCAGGCTCAAACAGACCGTGAAAAAGGCATGGCTGAAGCCGAAGTTATCGCGGCTCGCGGTGCGTCTAAAGCAAAAGCTGAGCGTGACATCGGTATGGTCGATGCAGAGATTGTTGCCGCTCGCGGTGAATCTAATGCCAAAGCCGAGCGTGATGTCGGTATGGCCAATGCTGAAGTTATCGCTGCTCGCGGTGAATCAAACGCCAAGGCCGAGCGTGATGTTGGACTGGCAAAAGCCGAAGTCACTCGTGCGCACTTCCAAGCCGAAGCAGATGGTCTGGTCGAGAAGTTCAATGCCATGGGTAGCATGAGCAAAGAGGCACGTGAGCACGAAGAATTCCGCATGGGTCTTGAGACCGCGCTACAAGAAGCCTTGGCATCGATTGACGCAGGTAAAGAGATTGCCAAAGAAAACGCCGAAGTCTTGGCAGTGGCGCTCCAAAAAGCCAAAATCGATATCGTCGGCGGTGAAGCGCACTTCTTTGATAACTTTGCCAAATCATTGTCGATCGGTAAAGCCATTGATGGCCTAGCGGGCAAGTCAGACACGTTAAGCGGTATTATCAATGGGGTCATGGCCAATCAAGCTATGAAAGCGAACCAGTCAAATGATGACAGAACCGCTTAAATGATGGGCGACTGGTATAAATGCCAGTATTTATAAGCAAGCTGCATTTATAAGCAAGCTGTCATTCAGGTCGCAGCGTGCTATGAACCATTCGCGCTAAGCATTTTAAAGCGCGATAGCCAACTCATTATTCATGATGAGTTGGCTAATCTAAAAAATCGCATCACTTCTACTGATTTTTTAGATTAGCCAAGTGCTTCTTTACCTTTAATGATTCCTTATTGCCAAAATATAAAAATGGACGAGCAACGATGGCGGACACGCAAAACCCAACCAATTCAGATAGCAAAAGTGATCCTAACGCGAACCAAGCAAACCAAACCGATCAGGCCGTTGCCTCAGGCAACGCCTATGAGCTCATCAAAAAACGCCTGACAGAGCAGGGCAGTCGTCTAGAGCAACTGACCGCCAAACTAAATGCTGCACGCCTGACGGAATTTGGTAGCACTCAAATGCAGGTCATTGCCCGCACGCGTATCCGTACTGAACACAACTGTGTAGCGCAGGATATGGTGCAAGTTGGCGATTATCTGCTATTTGGCTACAATGTTTTTATGGGGCTAAAGCGTGCCAGCAATGTCAAGGATGTACTGTCGCTATATCGCTTGATAGATCCTGCTGATAAAAATGACAGCGATGAGAGTCCGCAGAGCAATGTTGGTGGTGATAGTGCGGAGCAAGAGTATCAGCTTGAAGAGGTCGATTTAAAAGGGACGTTTTTAGATCAAGATGCCTTTGTCCAAGACTTCAATGAGCTCTATCGCTATTACAAGCAAACACGCCTGATACAACTAACCGTTAAAGACAGCAAGCTGCTATTGGCGTTTCAGATCGGTGAGCGTATCACCGATATTCGGGTGTTTCGTTTTGCGTTGGACTTTAGTCAAGGCACACCAGAGTCTGCTCAAGTCGCCTACGTGGACAATCGAGGCGAGCGTGATATCGAGTTGCCGCCTGCCTATGATTTTGATTGGATCGAGACCACACGCGATCAGATGGTCAATGGTAAGTATCCGCACATGAATATCTTAGATACGATATTTGTGGAAACCGTCGGCGGAGGTCTGACCATTAAGATTGAGGACAACACCCAATCAGGGAATGGCATCTATAGCGAGCCTGTCAATGATCGTACCCAGTCGCTGACCGATGCTGAAATTGCTTATGCCAAAGTCGGTAGCCTGATACTGCTAAAAATATTACCTTACCGTGAGGACAGTTATCGTTATTTTGTTTATAACACCTTAACTGAAGCGGTGCTGCGTTTGGATGCGATTGGTCAGTCGTGTGTGCAGTTGCCTGAAGATCACGGCATTATATTTCCGGGTGGTTATTATCTGCAAACGGGCGAGTATAAGCTGTTCGATGCCAATAGTGTCGGTGCCAAAAACTTAAAGTTTAAGCGCAAGATCATCTCGACCAATGGCGAAGATGTTTTATTCTTATTTTACGATAGAGAGCTGGGCATCACGGGGCTGTTTCCTTATAACCTGATCAAAAAACAACTGGCAAACCCGATTTATTGTAATGGTATGGCATTGGCAGACAACGGTCGCTTAGTACTGTTTAGTGACCAAAGTGAGCCGTCGCGCATTCATCCGATGCAGATATGGCATACCCCTTACGCCTCCCCTGAGTATGTGAGCGAGTTGCCTGAGAGCACCAGTTTTTATGGCAAAATCGGTAACAAAGAGCTGGTGCGCGGCATCTCTGATCTTTATAGCATTACCCGTCTTATTGACAACCAAAGCGTGTCACAAAAGCTCTATGAAGAGCTGTCGGACAATACCAGCAGATTGTTTGATAGCTACTATTGGCTGTCTGAGCCTGAGCTAGGCGACGTCGCCAGTAGTATTAAAGAAGTGACGGCGACGGCTGAGCTGGTCATTGATGAATTTGCCAAAGTCCAAAGCATCCAAAAGCAAACCCAAACCGCGCTCGCGGATGCCGAATCTCAGCAAAATGAGATTTTGCGGCAGATACGCGTCACGACGTTTGAGTCTGCAAGCGACTATGTCAATCAGCTGTCGGCATTAAGACGACAAAAGGGCCGCTTGGTTAGCCTAGAGGATTTGCGCTATTTAGACAGTGATAAATTAGAAGCGTTGAAAGCGCAGCTAGAAGAAGCCGAAAGCGATCTTGCCGAAAAAACCGTACTGTTTTTAAGCGGTGATAAAGCGCTATCAAGCTACGAAGGAATATTAGTCGATGTCAGTGAGCGCTTAAACACGGCGGAGACCAATGCTGAATTAAAGCCAGTGCTCGATAAAATTGACGACACGGCGCAAGGGTTAGACTTGTTGACCGAGCTACTTGGTACGTTGGATGTTGCTGATGCCACGGTACGCACGCAAATCATCGATGACATATCGACTATTTATGCAAGCCTCAACCAGAGCAAAGCCAAGCTCAATCATAAACGCAAAAATTTAGGATCAGCAGAAGCGGTCGCGCAATTTGGCGCGCAGTTTAAGCTGTTCGGTCAATCGATTGCCAACGCCTTATCCATTGCCAATACGCCTGAAAAATCAGATGAGCAAATGGCAAAGCTGCTCGTGCAGTTAGAGGAATTAGAAAGCCAGTTCGCCGATCCTGAGACCAATAGCGGCGATCAGTTCTTAGCCGATATCATCAGTAAGCGTGAAGAGATTTACGAGACCTTTGAAAATCATAAGCAGCAACTGCTTGATACCCGCAATCGCAAAGCGCAAAATCTAGGCGATGGGGCGCTGCGAATGCTGGAGAGTATCAAAAAGCGCACGCAAAGCACAGGCGTGACGGGCTTTACCGAGGAAGAGGCGCTTAATACTTATTTTGCATCAGATGGTCTGGTGCAAAAAGTTCGTAACATCGCAAAAGAGCTGCAAGCGATGGGCTTTAGCGTCAAAGCTGATGACATTGATGCGCGCCTAAAAGCCATTCAAATCGAGAGCTACAAGAGTCTAAAAGACAAATCGGACTTGTTTGAAGGTGGCGGTCAAATCATTAAGCTTGGCAAGCATCGCTTTTCAGTCAATACGCAGCCATTGGACTTAACCTTGCTCAGTCGCCAGCAGTCAGATGGCACTCGTGTGCTTAATTTGCATCTGACGGGTACCGACTATTATGAAGCGCTTAATAACGCTGAGTTAAATGCCTTGCGTCCGTATTGGGAGATGAATATCGCCTCCGAGTCCGACAAGGTATACCGCGCCGAGTACTTGGCCTATAGCATTATCGAGAGTGCCAAAAATAGCCAAGATGGTCTGACCGAAACGCGCCTATACCAAGCATACGACGAAACCATCATTACATTAGATATCAATGGTGATATCGATAATGACAGTTCGCTGGCGAAATTGGTCAAAACCTACGCGACCCCGCGTTATCAGCTCGGTTATGACAAGGGCATTCATGACCACGATGCCACGTTACTGTTGATGCAAATACTGCCGACATTACGCGAGGCCGGGTTACTGATTTATACCCCGCAAGTACGTGCTTTAGCACAGTTGTTCTATTGGCAATTAAACATCGTACAAGCGCTGGGGCTAGATAACCTACGTCAATTTGGCTACGACAATTGGCTGAATGAGTCAATACTGACACGCGCAAATAACTGGACGGATAGAGCGGCGACCGCCGAGCAGTTGCGCCGTGCCCTTGGTAGCGACACTGCAAAGTCTTTGCTAGTTGAAGACATGAGCCAAGTGATGCACCGTTTTGTCGTGGCCTATCGTGACGAGCGTATTGGCAATAGTAATGGTGCTAAGCAGCCGTCAGATGCCGCATTGGAGTCAGAATCAGATTCAACGACCAGCGATGTTCATAACACCAATATTTTTAAGCCAAGCTATGTGCAGTTAGCGAGTGAATACTTAGTCAGTGTCATGGGGCAGTCAACGGAATCAAATGCTGCCGCATATAATACAATGAACTGGCAGACCAGTAGGCAGGCCGAGCAGTTGTGCGAGCAGCTGAGCCAAACGCTGAGTAGCTCGCCCGTCAGTACGCAAAACACGGCCAGTTTTGCGCAGTTACAGTCCTCAATCGGTAAGCTCGGCTTCCAACCAAAATCAGCCTATGAGCTGTTAGCCACATGGTTTCATGCATTACTTGATAAGACTTACGGTAATAGTGAGTCAGCTACCGATCAAGCTGATGATGGCTTGGGTGAAGCAGGCGAGGCGCTTAGTGAAACGCAGCTGGCTGAACGTCAAGAAAAAGAAGCGCTACGCAAACAGCAACTAGAGAGTGGCCGTCATTATGTGCCAGAAGCGATTGCTGTTTTACTCACTCAACTGAATGATGTGCAGCGCGAAGCCTTGGTACAGCGTCTGATTGATTCAGGCGCGAGTTTTGATAAAGGCGGCGCAAATAAAGGCACAGCTAATGCCGCTTCCACCTTGTCGTTCTCTTCACCTCAAGCGTCATCATCAACATCACTGACCAGTATCAATAACCCGCTTAATCAAGTGCAAAGCTTTGCGCGTCACACGGGCAAGGTGTCGCTTGAAATACAAATTAATGGCTTACTGGGTGAGCATTCGCGTATTCATCAGCAGAGCCTAACCTTTGCCGTCGATGACTTTTTAAATCGTTTGCATCACCATGATAGCCAAGTGATCCCTGCCTATCGACGTTATCTCGCCATGCGCTCAAAGATATTATACGAATCAAAAGAAACCTTGCGACTGGACGAATTTATGCCGCGTCCCTTGTCCTCATTCGTGCGTAACCGTCTGATTAACGAGAGCTATCTACCACTCATCGGTGACAACCTTGCCAAACAGATGGGCACGGTCGGCGAGGATAAGCGGACCGATTTGATGGGTATCCTGATGATGATATCGCCACCAGGGTACGGTAAAACCACCTTGATGGAGTATGTGGCCAACCGTCTTGGCCTTATCTTTATGAAGATCAACTGTCCATCACTCGGTCATGATGTCACCTCATTAGATCCCGAAAAAGCGCCCAACGCCACGGCAAGAGAAGAGCTAAATAAAATCAACTTAGCCTTTGAGATGGGCAATAACGTCATGCTATATCTTGATGATATTCAGCATACCCATGCCGAGTTTTTGCAGAAATTTATCTCACTCGGCGATGGGACCCGCCGTATCGATGGCGTGTGGCAAGGCAAGACTAAAACCTATGACATGCGTGGCAAAAAGTTCTGCGTGGTCATGGCGGGTAACCCTTATACCGAGAGCGGCGAAGCTTTTAAAGTCCCTGACATGCTCGCCAACCGTGCCGATATCTACAACTTAGGCGATATCATGAGCGGTATGGAAGACGTCTTTGCCCTCAGTTATATCGAAAACTCCCTCACTTCGAATAGTGTCCTCGCACCACTAGCAAACCGTGACCTAAGCGATGTGCATCGCTTGATTAAAATGGCTAAAACAGACAACGCCAACCTTGCGCAAGCGCAAAGTAGCGATCTGACCTATCCATATAGCACTTCAGAGATTAACGAGATTATCGCGATCTTGCGTCATATGTTTAGGGTGCAAGAAGTCATTCTGGACGTCAACCAAGCCTATATTGCCTCCGCTTCGCAAGATGACAAATATCGTGTTGAGCCGATATTTAAGCTGCAGGGCAGTTATCGTAATATGAATAAAATGACTGAAAAGCTGTCGGCGGTCATGAATGAGAATGAGCTAAACCAGCTGATAGACGATCACTATCTGGGCGAGTCGCAGCTATTGACCCAAGGCGCTGAGAGCAACTTGCTCAAGCTTGGCGAGATGCGCGGCACCTTAACCGACACAGAAAAAGAACGTTGGGCGCAGATCAAAGCGGACTTCTTACGTAACAAAGCCATGGGCGGCGAAGATGGTGATACGGGCGCGCGTATCGTCGCGCAGTTGGTCGACTTGGCGAGTGGCTTCAATGTCATTAGTCGTCAGTTTGAGACTTATTTAACCAAAAATGATCCAGAGCAAATTGCTCGCTTACGAGAAGCGGAGCGCCAAGCTCAGTTAGAGACTCAGATGGAGGCGCAGCTAGCCTCACAAAAAATCCTCGCCGATAGCGTGATTAATAATGCTAAAGTCGTCAGTGATAGCATCGATAATGGCTTTGAGAAAAGCGTGAGCCAATTGCTACAAATATACAAGCATGATCACAAAGCCGAGGGCGAGTACCTCAAGCAAAACCAAGATGTGCAAAAAGCGCTGATGGTGCAGCTGGTCGATGCCGTTGAACAACTCGCACATAATATGGCGGATAGCTTGTCTCGTAGCTTAGCCGAAAGCCTGATTAAAAATGATGACAGTAAAGCCGTAGAGAGCGATTCGCCTGACATGCATGAGCAAACCACACTGATGGCGAACGCGCTTAAGCAAGCGCTGGCACCACTGACGATGCGCATGGATGAGAAGCTCGCGATTGATAGCAGTACTGATCAATCTGGTAAACTGATCGTCAATAGTCTCAATCGCCTAAATAAAATATTTGACGATTATGACTAGTAACTGTGACTAATAGCAATGATACGTAGTAGGCTATAGTGACACGCGACCGATGTCGTAAACAAACCAATGAGAAATGTATGGCGCACAAAAAGAAGAACGTCCGAAAAAAACTCTGCCCTGTCTGTGAGCGTGAGTTTAGTTGGACGAAGAAGCTCGATAAAAACTGGGAGAGCATGGTGTATTGTTCAGACCAATGCCGCCGAATTAAAAAGTATGAAGGCGTCGAACATCAAAAGTAAGACTTCACCATAACGCAAATAGTCAAAAGTAGATGGGAGCAAACAATGGCACATAAAAAAGTAAACTTACCGCAAAAAACCTGCCCCGTCTGCCAGCGCCCATTTACGTGGCGAAAGAAGTGGGAGAAAGATTGGGAGCAGGTGATTTACTGTTCGGAACGGTGTCGGCGAGGGAAGGATAAAGCAGATTGAGGTATTCCAAAATATTAAGGTAAATTATGAGTAAGCATTTTGAGCACTCAAGCTTTCGAGAAAAGCTTATTGAACACTTATTCATTGGTGAGATGTTAAAGCTATCTTGGCTAAAAGATGATTGCCAACTAGAGGTCATGAAACCTGAAGTTGATAATGCAGGTTGTGATGTTGTCCTTGAAGACAATAATATTATTCGTCATATTCAACTTAAAACGTCAAAATTAGGTGCTAAAGCGTCAGGGCAAAAAGTTAATGTTCGTTTAGCCAATAAGCCTTCAGGATGCATTGTTTGGATAATATTTGATGAAGATACATTAGAGCTATGCTCGTTTTATTTTTTTGGTGCTGAGGCAGGCAAGCCATTAACTGGACTAGAAAATGCGAAAATCGCTAAACATACTAAAGCCAATGCGGATGGTATAAAAGCTGAAAGACCTAATATACGTACTATCAATAAAGGACAGTTTATTCGTTACGACAGTATTGAGGCTTTATATAACATCTTGTTTGTTCCAAAGAGTTAAGGTTAATCATTATTCCTTTTGATATGCTGGAATATTGCCTCGCATAGCTCTATAGCAGAATCTGTTAGTTTCCAATCTTCAGTTTGCATTGATTCAACGATATCTCGGCAAAAACCTGTTTTACTCTTGATAGTGCCTTGACCTCCATCTGAGAAAGTAAAGGATTTCTCATTAGCTGCTAGCTCAGGTATAATTTCATTCTTACGCATTTTTTCTAGAACTCTATCAAAATATTTACCTATTCCTTTAGGAGATGTTTGATAACTATCAGTGAAACAATTTTCATAATCATAGCTGTATTCTAATTTTTTTCTACCTCCTTGATTAGCTAATCCATTATTAGGACACATTTCAAAGAATTTTTTTATCAATAGATTTCTAGGAAGTGAGTTCTCAGTTTCTTTGCCTTTAGTGATAACTATCTTATCCCCTAGCTGTTGTTCAAGTTCATTGAATCTAGGCTTTTTCGTTAAATCAGAATCTGCGATCACTAAGGCATTAGAAGTGATAAGTACTGCATTTAGACCCTTGTTCTTGCTGCTGTCCACATCTTCTAAAGAATCAACTTCGAAATCCCAATGTTCTAAGTTTGAGCCTTGATACTCTACGAATGCATAATGATAACCATCAATAAAACGTGAATAATCTTGCCATTTCTCTTCATCAGTTGTCTTTATTTCTTCCAAATATTTCTTTAAATATTGAACAAAATATAGACGGTCAGTAATACCTTCTATCCAAATTGTACAATTAGATAAAAAGACCGAAGAAGGCGACACGCCAAGTGTTTTCAATATAGTACGGTCACCGTCACAGCGCTTGATTACCGTTTCGTATTTATTCTCTTCGTCATCTATTTGATCTTTATCCACACGATACAAAGCAATACGTTTGTCTTCGTTAATCATATCAAGCAAGTAGTTAGAATGGCTTGTCATCATGTAGTAGTGTTCAGTTTCATTCAATAAAAACTTAACCAATTGTTTGACAAAGCCAGCGTGCAAGTGCATTTCCGGCTCTTCGATAAGAAAAATAGATGGTTTTCTCGTTACATACGATGTATAGGTTAAAATAATTATTTGCTGTAGTCCGTCTCCTAAATCGGAAATAGGATATTGTTCACTATTACCAATTTTAATTTCTATGCTCTTACTCTTCCTATTGGGAATAATTACAACTTCTTCATTATTAAAAAAATAGTGTGATAATTTATATTGATAACTTTCAACTTGATCTCTTCCATCAGGTAAACCTAATAGTAAGTCAGTAAGAGTTTCAAAAAAACCTTCTCCAGAAATTATCTGACTAGGAGGGAAATTGTAGTCGTAGGCTACTCTTAAAGATAATGGCGAAGTTTTAAGAAAATTTTGAGCCTCTTCTACAGATAAGTGATAATCTGTGTCAATACCTTTATCTTGAGATATTAATTCATTTATATATTTATCATCGAAGCTGGTATAGCCCAAGTCTTTTAGGGTTCTTAACGAGTTAATATAATGGATTTCTAACGCTGTTATATTAAAATAAACTGCTTTCAGTTCTAGGGTCCTTAATTCTTTTAGTACTTCATGGAACAATGAAGTAGTGTGAGATATCTCTCCTTTAGTGACTGAGTAGATATGTTTCAACCACAAATCAGAACTGCTATATACCCTATCCTGATTTTCAAAGTAATCATTATATAAACGCAAATAAGTATCTACTTTACCTGAAGCTTCGTTTATAAGTTTACCAATTATAGAAAAATCTGTTGTACCTACTTGTTTTAGATTTAAATCAACTGAAGTCAGTTTTAGAAAATCATCATTTAATTTATTTAAATTTTGCAAAAACATTAAAGGTAGAAGAATATCGACTCTTCTAGACTGTATGTGCATTGCTAAACTGCGCATAAACCTACTTTTGCCAGAATTATTTGCACCAACAAGTACATTGACTCGTTTTAATTCAAGAGGATTGGCAGAGTTCAATCCTTCCTTAGAGTCAAAATCATTGAAATCCACTTGAAACCATATTTTTACTGCTTCTTCCATAGTTTTTGCCTATCGTATTAAGATAAATATCCCTATAAATTCGGATTCAACTAATATTAAAGTATTTACAAACAAAACTCCTACCTAGCATCTCTCTTCGCAAAAATATTCGCAACCAGCGCGCCGCTAAAGTTATGCCACACACTAAATATCGCACTCGGCAGGGCAGCGACAGGATTGAAATAAGTTGCCGCAAGGGCAGCGCCCAGACCAGAGTTTTGCATGCCCACTTCCACCATAATGGCGCGGCGTTGCTTCTCCGTAAATCCAGATAAGCGCGCGATCACATATCCCAAGGTATAGCCCAGCATATTATGCAGAGCAACGACGATAAAGACGATGGCACCGCTGTCTAAGATAGTTGCTTTAGAAACTGCCACCACCGCCGCGATGATAATAGAAATCCCCAAGACTGACACCATCGGCAATACCTCGGTGACGAACTCGATCTTTTTACCCAAAAACTTATGGAATATAACACCGAGTAATATGGGCAAGATGACGATTTTAGTAATGGTCATCATCATACTGGCCAGGTCGATGTCGATCAGCTGACCCGCAAACACGTTTAATAGAATAGGCGTCAAAAAGGGCGCAAGTAGGGTAGAGATAGAGGTAATCGCCACACTCAGCGCCACATCACCTTTTGCCAAAAACGTAATCACGTTGCTCGACGTACCGCCAGGGCAGCAACCTACCAAGATGACGCCGACCGCAATTAAAGGGTCAAGGTTAAAGATGACCGTTAATAGGTAAGCGATCAGCGGCATTAGAGTGAACTGTGCCAACAGTCCTACTAGTACAGGTTTGGGACGTTTGACAATCTCTAGGAAATCTTCGGTTTTGAGCGTCATGCCCATACCAAACATGATGATGCCAAGTATCGGGACAATCAAAAAAGCCAACGAGGCAAAGAAGGTAGGAAATACAAAGCCCAACACAGCACTGACTAATGCCCAGATTGCAAAGGTTTTGCCAATCCAACTAGAGAGTAATGCAATCTGATTCATAGCCTGTCTCAAAATAATATAGTAGACAATAATTTAGCATGGTTACTACTAGTAAATGATAAAAGTATTTTGCTATGAACGTAGCGATAAGTTTGCTGACAGACAGTAGAGAGCACCATAAGAAATGGCTTACTCATATTAATGAGTAAGCCAAGAGATAATGATAAAATATCTATCGTTGATACGCTTCAAAGGCTTTGTAACGCTACTGGATGAATTTTACGCAGCCTCTGTCGGCGTAGGCACAGTAAGCAAGTAAAATTGTACTAGGGTGTGTTGACATATATAGAATAATTGATAATCATAGTGTTATGACTAGATTAACCCTAAGTGATGCCCAGTGGGCAAAGATAGCACCGTATTGTGCAGGTAAAGAGACCGATGTTG
>Ga0098065_1000355_pt1 | contig 22361 bp, 20 predicted proteins | sample 25_taG_FD_75062 | JGI IMG/M metagenome (GOLD analysis project Ga0098065, IMG submission 75062) | Marine viral communities from Cariaco Basin, Caribbean Sea - 25_WHOI_OMZ | ecosystem: Environmental > Aquatic > Marine > Oceanic | place: Caribbean Sea: Cariaco Basin | collected 2014-11-08 | reverse complement strand
CACGCGTTTAACGGCGGCATTTCGCCTGTTGCAGCTGAGGAAAATCTTAAAATACTGTCCGGGATTAGTTGACCACTACAAACTTAATTCTCTTCCGTTAAGAAGAGATGACCCTGACCCCGTGTTAGGTCCATCCAGAGTTGGAAAAACCCGGCTTATAATGCTGGCTAGTTGGCCGCTACTCAGTGAACCGGCGAACAGCCAGTCGGAGCGGCCCAGCGCCCAGGACCGCATTTTGTTTTCCAACCCAGCTGTTGTCGATGGGCACACCTCAACAAAACGACACAATTGATAGGCGCAATGGGAAGCGGACAAACTTCGGTATTAAAAGATGGCCAAACTATGGGGTCAAGAACACCTCCAGACGAAAAAAAGCCGGCAAGCGCCGGCTGTAAAAAGTCTTGTCCAACAACACAACAATGCAGATCGTCGCAATGTCTGTTGAAGATAATATACGTAGCTAATCAAAACTGGATCAATACGTACCTTGCGCAATGCCAGCAGAGTCCTCCGGCGCAGGGGCGTCCCTGTCTCTTGCATACGAGTAGGCTTCGAACCGGGCGATCAGGCTGGCTGCCTCCGGGGTTTCCCGGACCGCGTTGAGCAAGTACTGCGGGTCCTGGCCTTCTTCAGCCAGGCGGGGCGCCTGGGTTTTCAGGTAGGCGGTCATGATGGCGTCGCTGAACTCCGGATGGAACTGGACACCCCAGATATTGGCGCCGACCCGAAATGCCTGGTGGGGCTCGCCTTCGGAATTCGCCAGCAAGACAGCCCCCGGCGGCAGCGCCAATACTGACTGGGCATGGGTAAGGTGTGCCGGAAATGGTGAAGATAGCCCGCCCAACAGCGGATCCTGACGCCCTGCCTCTGTCAGTGCCACCTCGAAGGTCCCGGACTCGCGTCCCTGGGCGCGGAACCCGACACGCCCGCCAAGTGCCTGGGCCAGCAACTGATGACCGTAACACACACCTAAAACCGGTACCTGCAAGCGAACGGCTTCCCGCAACCACTCTGCCGTCTGTTCACTCCAACCCTCTCGGTCCGTCACCATTGAGGGGGAACCGGTTACCAGCACGCCTTGCCAGTCTGAAGGAGTGCCCGGGGGCGGTTCACGGGTGACATCAGCCACAACCACCTGCTGTTTATATTCAAGCCTGGCGCAGAACCACCGGTCAAAATCACCGGCGGTCCGCTGGATATCCGGGTAGGTCGACCCGGTTTTCAAAATCAGTATCTTCGGCATACGGTGCCAGTCCTCCAGTGGCGATAAACCGCAATCTAGCACGAACCTGGCGCCGCGCCGAGATATTGGGCGTCGAACTTTTCCGGGAAACCGTCCGCTTCAGTACCGTAACTGTTACTCAGGTCATAGCCAGCCGCCACCTGGGATCCTACTATCACCTGATAACGACTCAGGGAAAGTGAGGGCGGTTATGCCAGTCGCGATAACCGGTGCAGGCAAACCCGATGGCAAAACCAGGGTGAACGTGTGGAGCATACAAAGGGAAATTCACCAGTGAACCGGGATGGGTGGTGGCTGATCGCCGCAATCTCTCCGCTCTTGCTCCTTGGCGGCTGGATGCTGTGGCCAGATCGCCATGAACCAACCCTCACCTGGTCGTCAGCAGAGACACCTCCCGGAAAGCCCCGGGAAATCCCCAGCCAGTGGCACCCCCCTGTGCCTGTCAGCCGGCCCGGCGAAGCCCGATTCCCTGCCGAGAACGCCGTCGAAGCAGCGCAAGCCCCTGTGGAATCGGCTGACATCCGGCTGGACCGCCTTCAGCATGCCCTTGCCAATATTGCCGTGGATCAGGACGGCAACCTTGTGCTGGACGAGGTAGCGCTTGCGTCTTTACAGCAGGCGTTCCGGGCCGTTGAGAACGTGGATATGGCGATGCTGGAGGAGCTCCAGCTTTATGTGCAGGCCGGGCTCGCCGGTGAAACCGGCGCCCAGGCGGCAGAGATACTCGGCGACTACGTCCGTTACAGGAGCCACCTGGCCAAAGCAGAGGCGGAATGGTCCAGCCAGCAGGAGCTGTCTCCCAACCAGCGTCTGGAACGCACCATAGCGCTTCGTCGCCAATATATCGATCCCGTTGCTGCGAGCCAACTGTTTGCCGGTGAAGACGCCCACCAGCGCTATCTGATTGCCATGGAAGACATCCGCTCGGACCCGTCGCTGACAGAACAGGCGCGCCGGCACTCATTTGCACGGGTTCGCGAAGACCTGCGCCGCGGCACACTGCTGGTCGATTCCAGCGATGGGGCCATAGCCAGCCAGCTGCGGACAGACCGAGAGCGTTGGCAACAGTTGGGGTTGACCAATGAGACCCGCCGCCACCTGGAGCAACAAAGCCTGGGACTGGTGGCGGCAAGGGACCTCGCGGGCAGTGACCCGCAGGATTGGCAGCGCCGCTACCGTCAGTTTGACCAGGAACGGGAGGTCGTTCTCAGGGCAGGCCTGGCAGAGGACGAGAAGCAGCGCCAGATTGAGGGCCTTGTGGACACCTACTTTACAAAGTCGGAGCGGGACGCAGCAGAGGCCTGGCTGCCGCCACACCTGAGACTGGAAGCTGTCCGATAACCATCTGAACTGCCCGCTGGTTGCACCAGTTATTCAGCCTCCGGCACCGCAACGAGGCGGAAACCCGCAATATCGTTCCGGGCCATAAAGCGATTGGCCACCCGGGCGTGCACCGCGGAGAAGTGCCAACTGCCGCCCCTGAGCACCTTGTACTCTCCTTCTTCAGGGCCCACCGGGTCCACTACCCTGCCCTCCCCGTAGGGGCCGTACCAGTCCGCGCACATTTCCCAGGTGTTTCCGGACATGCCGTAAAAACCCCAGGGGTTAGGGTTATAAAGGGCAACCGGTCGGGGCCCGGAAGATCGGGGAAAAGCTTCACAACCGGACAACACAGAGGTACCGGAAACGTTGGCCTGATCCGGGCCCAGACAGTCACCGGTATGGTAGGGGCCGGTCGTCCCTGCCCGAGCTGCGTACTCCCATTCCGCTTCCGTCGGTAGCCGGTAATCGTGGTCCGGGTCCCACTCACTCAGCTCCCTGATGTACCACTGCACCCACGTCCAACGAAGACCGTCCACGGGGCATTCATCACCACATTCCGGAAACGCGGAGGGCATGCCGTCCACCAGTTCAAGCCATTGACCACGGGTGACCGGAGTTGACTGCAACCAGAAGGGCTCGCTGATCACCACCTCATGGAGGAGTTCGTCGGGCTCGTGACCCGGCGCATCGGTGGCGCTACCCATAGAGAAGGTGCCAGCAGGCACCCGGTTGAAGGTCATACCCAGGGCGTTGGTGAACTGCGGGGGCTCCACTGCATGGCCATAACCGGCCAGCAGCAAAGCCCCGGCAAAGGCACAACTGCGCCGCGGCGGGATCAACAAGCGCAAGAACACCGGCCCCTCACCTTGCGCTAGTCCAGGGTGTCCAGGATCAGGTCAGCCAACACCCGGGAGCCGGCTGCGGTGGGATGGATGCCATCAGAGGTGATGTAACGTGCTTCGTTGCCGGCAAACGCGGGACGTGTGTCAATAAACTTGATGCCCATTTGCGGGTAGGTTTCTGCCTTATAAGCCATTGAGACCGAATTGATCTGATCACGCTCCGGGTCACCCAAATTGTAATAGCCAAGGAAGATGATCTCGTCGATGCCGTCGTTACGCATGTCGTTATACATGCCCGCAAGGGTTTGCTCGATACCGGCGAGCACCTCTTCCACACAGGACTGGGTGGTGCAATCGGCCCCGTCACCGAGGAGGAAGTCGTTACCGCCACCATTCATGATGACGGTTTCGATGCCATCCTTATCCGCATTATCGTATTGATTGGGGATGGTATACCGCCTACTGCAAATCAGGCTCCCGCCGTTCACCTGGCAGCCGCTGCGGGCATAGGTATCGATGCTTTCGTCAAGGTCACCCTCCAGGTATTCATGGATATCGCCAGACAGGGCGAAAATAGAGTCACCTACAATCATCTTGTCGGCGCTCGAGCCTCCTCCGCCGCCGATGGCCCACACGTTGAAGGCCACGCACGAGGCCAGCACCGCCAGCCCTAATGGTTTTACGTTGTTGTTGAACATAACCACCTTGTCTCCTGCTTGTATTATTTGCGCTTTGGTGCGGCTGCTCCTCTGGGGAAACAGCCCACGGGATACTGCTTCAGGCAGGGAAAAGTGTATGGGTGGGGCTTTGGCAATGGCTATGACGCGACCAGCGAAATCGGCAGGACCGGGGACAACAACGCGCCGACACACCCGACCGAACGGGACAGGGTTCACAACACGGCAATCCGTCCGGTATGGCCTAACGGCGACGGAATCGAACGGCAACCAATGCAACGAGCCCCAAGGCAGGGAAAATTACCGCGAACCACTCCGGCCACTGCGTGAACCAGGACCGAAAGGCCTTCCTGGCAGGCGTATAGGGTACGTCGGCAACCATTCCGATCCGCTCGCGGAAGGGGGTTGCAGCCAGGAGTCGGCCCGATGGCGAGACTACCGTGGAAGGGCCGTTGTTGATGACGTGCACAAGGGAAACGCGATTTTCCACTGCCCGCAACACCGTGGCACCGGCATGTTGCCAGGGCTGCCGCGAGTCGCCAAACCAGCCATTATTGGACAACACCACGAGTAGCGGGCTGTCCGGGGTTGCCGACACAGAGCGGGCGACATGGCCCGGAAACGCGCTTTCATAACAGATCGCCGGTACCAGCCTGGCGCCGCCCACCGGGAAACTGACACGCTCGGACCCCGGCGTCAGGTTTGCGAAGAAATCCCCCAGGTAATCACTGGCCCAGCCCACCAGCCACGGAAACTCCCGCGACAGAGGCAGGGTCTCTCCGAACGCGACCAGTCTGTGCTTGCGGTAGCGCCCTGCCAGCTCTCCGCGCGCGTCCAGGAAAACGGACGAATTGTACTCCCGGAAGTCGGCGCGCCGGCCCTGCTGCTCGGCGTCGTGAAAGACCAGCGGCACCCCTAGCCGGGCGACGTGACGCTGGAAGGCTGCGGGCACATGGTCAACCTCGAAATACCCCTTGTACCGGGTCTCCGGCCACAGGATCACCTCCGCACCGGCTGCTGCCAATTTGCCACTCAGGGCCATTTCCGGAGGCCAGGCCCGCCCGTAACCCGGTTCCGGATCCGGTACGGAGGCGCTTGGGGTTTCATTGGACTGGACCAGCCCCACAGCAAGCGTTGGCCAGGTGCCCACCTGGCGATCCCAGTGATCCACCGCCCACCAGCCATACCCCAGCCAGGCAGCCAGCGCCGCCACACCTGCCATGGCAACAGCCTTGCCATAGCGACCCTCAATTCCGGTATGACGCCCCATGACCCGCAGAACGCCCGCGGTCACCAGCGCGTTGCTGATGCCGATCATCAGGTCCAGGCCGTAGACTCCGGTAAAGGCTGCGCCCTGAATTGCAGGCAGGAAGGCACTCTGGCTTTCCCCCAACTGGAGCGGAAACAGCACCGGAAAGCAGCCGAAGAACGCCATGACAAGGACCGGGAAAAACCAGAGCGCGTATTGACCTGATAGCCGCTGGGCCCATCGCCAGCTGAGCATCAGGAAGGCCTGCAACTGGGCCGTCAACAGCCAGAAAAGTAGTGCTCCGGCCAACGCCGGAATGAAAGCGTAGTCCTTCAGGACCTGCAGGAATTCCACCATCCATGGGGTAGCGACCAGGTACATGGAGATGCCAGAGAGCAGCCCCAGCCCGTAATGGGTACGGGCCGAGCGGCCATGTACGGCGACCAGCAAGGGCACGAAGGCCACCCAGGTCAGTGGATAGAACCCGGCATAGTTATAGGGAATCGCCAACATGACGCCGGTAGCCACTGCCCCCAGGGCCTCCATGTGCTTACGGATCAGATGCTGCTTCTGCGCATCATCCAGGTCTTCCCGTTGCATGATCAACCGGCGCACCAGGTGGATTTCTGTCATCCGGTGGGCTGTTCCATAGAGTTGATCTGCGACGGCTTCGCCTAGTACCGAGCGACGAAGGGCATGCTGTAACCGGAGCTGCACCCAGGCGGCCTCCGCCGTACGGGGCCCGTCCGGGGTCAGCTCAGGTAATGTCTGTTCCAACTGCCGGTAGCGCAGAAAATCCGGCAACACAGCGATCAGCTCACTGGCCGCGGCATCCGGGAGACTGCTCCGAAGCAACTGGCCCGCTCGCTCCATAGCCTGCTGCCCGTGGCCGGCCGGCAAGGATTTCGCAAGCGCCTGTAATACATCTTCATAGGCTTCAAACTGGTCCGGCCTTTCCTTGCCGTCCAGCCGCAGTCGGTGGATGGCCCGATCCACCGGTGCAAAGGCAATCTGCTGGCTGTCCGAAAGGGCTTCGGCGCGGATGTACTGTCCCGCTCCCGGATCAGCCGGCGCCATGACCCCCACCGGGCCTGCGCCATTGATGAGCCACGCTGCCAGTAACAGGGTGACTGTCAGCATGGCCGGCGGAGGTAACCGGCGCAGCGTGACCTGTGATGTCGGAAGTAGGGTGGGCATGGCATGGTCCTTTCGCCGAGGGATCAGCTCGCTCTACGCTGACCCTGACTCGTCATCATAACCACTCAGTAAGGCTTACCGGGATGATGAAGTTCACAGGCCTGACCACTTCGTAGCCGCCGCAAGGGCTGTCAAATCCGTTACACTGTCTGCTGACGTTTCTTCACCGGAGCCTGTGTATGCCCCAATGGTTGCAATGGAGTCTGATCGCCCTTGGCGTGGTGGCTATTGTCGTGTTGCTGGTCTTTATCACCAGACGTGCGAGCCAGCTCCGCGAACACCGGAGGCAGCAGGCGCGACAACGGGCCTTCCAGGCCGAGCGACGGCAAAACATGGTCGAAAGTATCCGCATCCTTGCGATGGCCATCGAGGAAAACCAGGTGGAGTACTCTGAGGCCTGCCTGCGTATCAAGGGGCTGCTGGACCATGTCGCGCCGGACCTGCTCGAGCAAACCCCTTACCAGGTGTTCCTGGAGATCCATGACAGCATACAGCACATGCCGACCCACCGGGCCCGGCAACAGACCGATAGCCACTTCGTGCGCAAGATGGATGAAGAGCGATTCGCCCTTGAAAAACAGCATGCTGACGCGATACGTCGTGCCGCTACCGCTATCCGGCACCACAATTTCGACTAAGCTCTGACATTATTTTGTAATTTTTTGTAACAACGCTGCACGTAAAGCTATTGCGAAATCAAACGCTTTGATGCGATTTGTAACCGATAGCAAACTGTACGCACTCCTGATTCGGCATCCTCCGGGCAAACTCCAGACAGTCGACTAAAGTTTAATCAGACCCCTGAAACAGCCGAGCAACGCAGTCCGGAGCGAAGAGGTAGTTGGTACGCAAGACTCGAGCGTACCCTGATCTGCAACAAGCGGGTGAGCTTGCCGGCCTTCGGGCCGGCTTTTTTGTGCGCAGAATAACGACTCAGCTATTGCTCATCATCCCGGCCATCGCAGTCACCACATCCTTCGACGCCACCAGGTCATCAAACTCTCGCCCGACCTTCTCCGGGTCTAGGCCCAGCTCGGTATAGAGCGCTTCGGGAATCGGAGTCCTTGCGCCGATTTCCAACCCCCGTTCATTGAGCAGCTGGCGTCCCAGCCACAACAGGCGCGGGTAGCTGTCATGCGGGCCCTGATAGTCGAGGCTTTTCTGGTATCTCAGCGCCACGACCACCTCATCGGGCATGCCCCAGTTAGTCATCAGCTCAGCGGCCAGTTGCTCCCGGGTTACCCCCAGCAGGTGCTGCTCGACCACCGAAGTGTCAATGTGCTCATTGACCTCCCAGTTGCGGCAGGCCAGCCGGAAGTGCGGTGGAAAGACCTGCGCCAGTACCAGGTAACCGAAGTTGTGAAGCAGGCCAGCCAGGTAGGCTAACCCGAAAACCGGGCGTTGGCCGCGGGGCATCATCGACGCCAATATGCCTGCCGCCTGGGCCTGCCATATGGCCTGCTGCCAATAGCCAACAAACCCTCTTGGCTGGTCGTCAGGCTGTTTCAGCGCGCGTCCCAGGGACAGCCCCATGGCCAGGTTCATCACCAGGTCGAAACCAAGGATGCGGGAAACCGCATCGTGGACGGAACGAACCTGGCCTGCTGCGGCATAGAAGGACGATGAGGCCCAGCTGACCACCTGGGCCGCAAGGCTCGGGTCGCTTTCGACGATATCCACCAGGTCACCCATATTGGCATTGGGGTTAACCCGCAAATGGATGATCCGCTGCGCGGTTTCTGGCAGGGGAGGTAACTCCAGGGTATCTTCCAGCCTCTGGCGGATTCGTAGCCCGGTAAAACGCTGTATCGCCGAGAAAACCTGTTCCTGGTCCCTTTCAGGCGTCCGTGGTACAGCATCTATCTCTGCCAGGGGAACACAGAACGAACGCTCTTCCGGTTGACCAGCCAGCGTCCGGAACTCTGCCTGGTCAAGGGTTAGGCGGGCATCCCGCCCCACTGGTTCGATCACCAGGCGCCCGGCGCCGGCAACACGGCTGTCTATCAGGGTTGGCCAGCCGGTCAGCCCTGGCAAGGCAGGCAGCCCCTCCAACCCGGTCGGACGCAGCAGACGTGTGTAATCGGCACGGGAGACCAGCCGGAGCTCACGCCCCAATTGCTTGTTCAGACCCACCAGGTCCAGCAGGTCGTCATGGCAGCAGATCACCTGCAGCTGGCCCTGGTTGTCCCCCAGTAACACCATTCGTAACCGAACACCCGGTGCTGGCGCACCCGAGGCCTCGGCTTCAGTCACGATGGCGGCCTCGTTCAGAAGCTTCCGGACAGCACCGGACATCTCCATTTTGTTCTCCTGTAAAAAATCGTTGTGGACCTGCTTTTCAGTGTGGCTCAAAGTGAGCCGGAAAGCAGACCGGTTTGGTCAATTCAGTAACGATTCTGTACCGCCGTAGATTCAGACGTCACCATAACGAACCCGCTCGCCCAGCCAGCGGCGCACCAACGCCTCGGTGGCACGGGTATCTTTCATAACAGACGGCGCCATAGTGCGGACACTCTCGATCCAGTCACGGTCGCGTTCAAAGTCTGCCAGCCGAAACTGCATCATGCCGGTCTGGCGGGTACCCAGTACTTCTCCGGGGCCACGTATTTCCAGGTCCTTTTCCGCGATCACAAACCCGTCCTGGCTGTCCCGCAGGGCCTGTAATCGGGCCCGACCGTTCTGCGACAGGGGCGCCTGATACATGAGCACGCAGAAACTGGCCTGCTCACCACGCCCTACCCGGCCACGCAACTGGTGCAACTGTGCCAGCCCCAGACGCTCAGGATTCTCCACAATGATCAGTGATGCATTGGGCACGTCGACACCCACTTCGATGACGGTCGTAGCCACCAGCAGGTCCAGCTCACCTTCCTTGAAGCGGTCCATGACGGCCGCCTTGTCGGCTGCCTTCAGGCGACCATGCACCAGCCCCACCCTCAGCTCCGGCAATCGCTCCTGCAGGCTTTCGGCGGTCACTTCCGCTGCCTGGCACTGCAGGGCCTCAGACTCCTCGATCAGGGTACAGACCCAGTAGGCCTGACGGCCAGACTGACAGGCCTTGCGAACCCGCTCTATCACTTCGTCCCGACGGCTATCCTGGATCACTATGGTTTCAATGGGTTTGCGTCCCGGCGGCAATTCATCGATTACGGAGGTGTCCAGGTCCGCATAGGCACTCATGGCCAGCGTGCGGGGAATGGGGGTTGCAGTCATGATCAGCTGATGGGGAGCCCGTTGCCCCTCTGCTCCCTTGTCCCTCAGCGCCAGGCGCTGGTGGACCCCGAACCGGTGCTGTTCATCGATAATCACAAGGCCCAGGCGTTCAAACAATACATCACCCTGGAACAGCGCATGGGTACCGATAATCAGCCTGGCTTTCCCTTCCGCCAGTCGACCCAGGGCTTCCGTACGGGCCTTGCCCTTGACCTTGCCGGATAACCAGACCATTTCCAGCCCCAGTGGCTCCAGCCATTGACGGAAATTCTGGTAGTGCTGCTCGGCCAGGATCTCGGTGGGCGCCATCAGGGCTACCTGGGCGCCCGCACCGATGGCCTGCAGGGCCGCCAGCGCAGCAACCACGGTCTTGCCGGAACCCACGTCCCCCTGAACCAGGCGAAGCATGGGTAACGGTTGGCTCAGATCCTGGCGGATATCCGCAACCACCCGGGCCTGTGCCGGTGTCAGGCTGAACGGCAGCTGGTCAAGAAAACGCTCCGTCAGGTCGCCTCCAGGAAGCAATGGCAGCGCCTGCCGTTGCTGAATCTGTTGACGGACCAGCAACAGACTCAACTGATGGGCCAGCAACTCTTCCATCACCAGCCGTTGCTGCGCCGGGTGACGACCCTCCATCAGCAGGTGGACGGGGGCATCCGCCGGTGGTGCGTGGACAAGCGCCACCGCCGACGTGATATCCGGCAACTGATAGTCGGCCAATAATGACGGTGGCAGCCAATCCGGTATGGGGTAACGTTTCAGGTAGCCCAGGGCCTGTCGGCACAGGCTGCGAACCCTGGGCTGCTGGATGCCTTCCGTCAGGGGATAGACCGGTGTCAGCGTGGCCTCCCCGGGCGGGGGCATTGCCGGCGGATTAACCTGGTACTCAGGATGGTAGAACTCGAACCCGGCCCGGCCAGGGCGCACCTCGCCATAACACCGCACCCGCACGCCTTCGGTCAGCTGGTTCTTCTGGGCTGCGGAAAAATGGAAAAAGCGCATGACCAGGAAACCGCTGTCGTCCCTGAGCGTCACCTGCAGGCTGCGCCTGCGGCCCATGACCATATCCGCCCGCATGACCGTACCTTCCACCACCCCGGTGTCCCCCAGTCGCAAACTGCCCATGGGGATTACACGGGTACGGTCCTCATAGCGGTGCGGCAAATGAAACAGCAGGTCCTGCAGGGAAGTAATGCCCAGCCTTGCCAGGGTGCCGGCGAGCGCATTACCGACCCCCTTGAGGGTGGTGACGGGCAAGTCTTCCAGTGACGCCATCGGTCGACCGTCAGCCGCCGGCGGCCAGGGCCGGCTTTTGCTTCTCCGCTTTCTCGATAACGCGGCACTGGCTGGCAGCCAATGACAACACATCAATGGCTTTCGGGCGCGGGAAAGTTACCCGCCATGCCAGGGCAACGGTGCGGAAAGGTACCGGGGGCGCGAATGGCCGGACAGCGAGGATGTCCTCATCGTAGGGCATGGACGTCGCCGCCGACAGCGGCAACACGGTAATACCCAGGCCCGAGGCGACCATATGCCGAATGGTCTCCAGGGAACTGCCTTCAGTGACCAGGGTCGGGCCCGTGGCCTGTCGCTCGGTAACGGTTTCCACCAGCGGCGGACAGGATTCCAGCACCTGGTCGCGGAAACAGTGCCCCGGCCCGAGCAGCAGCAACTGCTCACCAGCGAGCTGCTCGGCGGTCAGTGCCGATTCCCTGGCCAGCGGATGACCACCCGGCAGCAGGATAACGAACGGCTCGTCATACAGGGGCAAGGTCACGACCTCCGGCTCTTCGAACGGCAGCGCAATGATGATGGCGTCCAGCTCGGACTGGCGAAGCTTCTGGCGCAGATTACCGGTATAGTTCTCTTCAATGTACAGCGGCATGTCCGGCGCGGCCCTGCGCAGCTCGGGCAGCAGGTGTGGGAACAGGTACGGACCGATAGTGTAGATAGCGCCGACGCGCAACGGCGAGTTGAGCTGGTTCTTGCCGTCCTGGGCCATGTCACGGATGACGCCGACCTGGTCCAGCACCCGCTGAGCCTGCTCGATAATACGCTGGCCGGTCTCGGTAACACGGATGCTGCTTTTGCTGCGTTCAAAGAGGGGAACACCCAGCTCCTCTTCGAGCTTCTTGACCGCAACACTGAGGGTCGGCTGGCTGACATGACAGCGCTCGGCGGCCCGCCCGAAATGCTTTTCCCTGGCAAGTGTGACGATGTAACGTAGTTCGGTCAGGGTCATGACAGGCTCCAATTGCTCTTTATGAGCTCAAGCATAAGGATTGAAATTGACTATGGCAATCTCTGCAGACCAGTCCCGCCCCCATGTCCTGGTTGCCGGCTGTGGTTCACTTGGAGGCACTATTGCGAGTGCCCTGACCGCTACGTCCGAGGTATGGGGAATTCGCCGTACCGCCAGCGCCATACCCAAGGGCGTTCACCCGGCGCCAGCAGACCTGATGGACAGGCCATCCCTGGCGAAGGTTGTGCCAGAAGCGCCTGATATCCTGATCTACTGCCTGACCCCGTCTACCTATGATGACGCGGGTTACAGGGCCGCCTACGTGGACGGCCTTGCCAACTTGCTGGCGGTAACGGATACCAGCAAGCTCAAGCGGCTGTTCTTTATCAGCAGTACCAGCGTGTATGGCCAGGACGATGACTCGCAGGTGGACGAGACCAGCCCGGTTGCCCCCAGGCGGTTCAGCGGTCAGCGGGTTCTGGAGGGGGAACAACTGGCGCTGGACAGTGGCGTGCCCGCCACGATCATTCGCTTCAGCGGAATTTATGGCCCAGGCCGGGGGCGCTTCCTCGAATCAGTAATGGCGGGAGAGCTCAACCCTGATTCACCGGGCCCATACACAAACCGCATTCATGAGCAGGATGCGATGGCCGCCTGCGTGCACCTGGTGCAACGGGCACTGGAAGGAAAGAGCCTGGAAAATTGTTACCTGGCCAGCGATTGCGAGCCAGCCAGACTGGACGACGTGGTGGCCTGGATTCGCCAGCAACTTCCGTGTCAACCACCCCGGGGCGATGGCCGCCGGGGTGGTCGCGGCGGCAGTAAACGCTGCGACAATCAGCGCCTGCTGGCAACGGGCTTCAGCTTCACCTACCCGGATTTCCGCAGCGGTTACCGACCGATGATCGAAGCGATCAGAAACGGTCGCGTCAGCTGATCACCATGACAGCGTCCATTTCCACCGGTACGCCCTTGGGCAGGCCGGCGACGCCGATGGCAGCACGGGCCGGGTACGGCTCCTGGAAATAGGTGGCCATGACTTCGTTGACAGTGGCAAAGTTGGCAAGGTCAGTCATGTAGATGTTCAGCTTGACGATGTCCTGCAGACTACCGCCAGCAGCCTCACAAACGGCTTTCAGGTTCTCGAATACGCGACGGGTCTTGTCAGCAAAATCGCCGGCGACCACTTCCATGGTTTCCGGGTCCAGCGGAATCTGACCAGACAGGTACACGGTATCGCCGGCCTTTACGGCCTGTGAATAGGTACCGATGGCTTCCGGGGCGGCATCAGTCTGGATGATGGACTTGTTGCTCATGTCAGGTGAATCCTGCGTTGCGGTTAAAAGAATATGCTGCCGCCGGGGCGATGACGCTGTCAATACGCCCCGGCGGCAACCAGTGATATCAGGGGATCAGTATCGGACGCGGCTGATGTGGGTAACCGCGCGGATGTTGCGAACCCGGCGCATGACCCGGGCCAGGTGCCGACGGCCGTTGACGTGGACCACCAGGCTGACAATGCTCAGACGGGCGTTCTGCTCTTCCACATTGATCCGTTCGATGTTGCCATCGGCCATGGCGACCGCATTGGCCACTTCGGCAATGACGCCGCGCTGGCGTTCCAGCTCTACCCGTAATTCAACCGAGAATTCGTCGGTGATGTCCTTGGCCCACTTCAGGTGAGTCAGGTGCGCGCGGTCTTCGGTGCTTTCCGGCAAGCGGCTGCAGGTATCGCTGTGGATGACCAGGCCATGCCCGGAATCCATGACCCCAACCACCGGATCTCCGGGAATCGGCTTGCAGCAGTTGGCGAAACGCACCAGCAGGCCTTCAGTGCCACGGATGGTTACCGGGCTACCCTTGCGATCACCCTCCCCGGACAACGTACCCACGTCCAGGGAACTGGTTTCGGCACCCGCCTCCCCGGCCACCAACTGGCGGGCGATCAGGTAGGCCATACGATTGCCCAGGCCGATCTCACTCAGCAGGTCATCAAAGCTGGCCACCTGGTTATGGCTGACCACTGCGCTGACTTGCTCCTGCCCCAGCTCGGACAGCTTCTGGCCAAAGCCATGAAGGGACTTTTTCAGCAAGGTCTTGCCCAATTGCACGGACTCGGTGCGACGCTGCAACTTGAGCGCGTGCCGGATACTGCTGCGAGCCTTGCCGGTTACCACGAAGCTCAGCCAGGCGGGGTTGGGACGGGCATTGGGCGCAGTGATCACCTCTACGGTCTGACCACTTTGCAGGGGCTGACTCAGGGAGCCCAGGTTACGATTGATCCGACAGGCCACGCAGGCGTTGCCGATGTCTGTGTGGATCGCATACGCGAAGTCCACTGGCGTGGCACCGGTGGGCAGCTCCAGTATCTTGCCCTTCGGCGTAAAGACATAGATTTCGTCCGGGAACAGGTCGGTCTTGACGTGCTCGATGAACTCCAGCGAATCGTCCGCCCGCTCGCGCATGTCCATCAGGCCCTGCACCCAGCGATCCACCCGCTGCTGGTTGGCTGAGCTGACCGGCGACTGGTCGTGCTTGTACATCCAGTGGGCGGCGATACCGTCGTTGGCAATCTGCTCCATCTCCTCGGTGCGGATCTGGATCTCGATATTCACATGCATGCCAAACAGGGTGGTGTGCAGGGACTGGTAGCCATTGGCCTTGGGCATGGCGATATAGTCCTTGAAACGCCCCGGCAGTGGCTTGTAGAGGCTGTGCACCGCTCCCAGAATGCGGTAGCAGTCGTCTTCGGTGTCTGTAATGATCCTGAACGCATACACGTCCATGATCTCGTGGAACGACTTGTGGCGGAACTTCATCTTGTTATAGATGGAGTTCAGGTGCTTCTCACGTCCCACGATCCGCCCCGGGAGCCCGCGCTCCTGGAGTTTGTCCTGTAGCTTTCCGCGAATGTCATCAATGATTTCCCGGTGGCTGCCACGGAGCTTTGTCACCGCCTTGGAGATGTATTTCGCCCGCATCGGATAGAGTGAGGCAAACCCCAGGTCTTCCAGTTCTGTGCACACCCGATGCATACCCAGACGGTTCGCAATAGGCGCGTAGATGTCGAGTGTTTCGTTGGCAATGCGCTGGCGCTTCTCATAGGGCATGGGGCCGAGTGTGCGCATGTTGTGCAGCCGGTCCGCAAGCTTGACGATGATGACACGGATATCCCGGGCCATGGCTAAGGTCATTTTCTGGAAATTCTCGGCCTGGGCTTCCGCACGGGAACGGAACTCGATCTGGGTCAGCTTGGATACGCCGTCCACCAGGTCCGCCACGGACTCACCAAACTGCTCGCTCAGGGCATCCTTGGGAATACCGGTATCCTCGATTACGTCGTGGAGCATGGCAGCCATCAGGCTCTGATGGTCCAGCTTCATTTCCGCAAGGATGGTAGCCACCGCCAGGGGATGGGTAATATATCGCTCGCCGCTGCGCCGCATCTGGCCCTCATGGGCCTGCTCGGCATAATAGTAGGCCCTGCGCACCTGGTTGATGCGCCCGGAATCCAGATAATCTCCGAGCGTCGCGGTCAGATCTTCGACCGTCCGTTCACGCTCTGCAACAGCAGCCTCTTGCGACACCGCGCCTCCGTCAGGTTATTCAGGAAGGCAGGGATAAAAAAACCCGAATGCGAACATTCGGGTTCTTCCTGTACCCCGCCGGGAAAGCCTGCGCAAAAATTCGCGCTCTTTTTCCACTATAAATCCATCGGGGCGAAATTCAATGATCTTTTTGACCAGCCAGTGCCTGTAATGGCATTGGGGTGTCAGTCTTCCTCTTCCTCACGCAACAGGTCACGGGTCACCTTACCTTCGGCGATTTCCCGCAGCGCGATCACGGTCGGCTTGTCGTTCTCTTCCGGCACCAGCGGCTCGTAGCCCTTGGTGGCAATCTGGCGGGCGCGCTTGGTCGCCAGCATAACCAGCTGGAAACGGTTGTCGACGTTTTCCAGGCAATCTTCAACGGTAACTCGTGCCATATCTTCCCCGACTGAGATAACGATTAGGAGGTGAATTCCAATGCCCGGGAAACCGGACCATTCAGCAGACCGCGTAGTTTACCGCCAGGCGCTCATAATGTACACAGGTCAGGCCCCATCCCCGTCCATCAGCGATGACAGCAGCCCGGCGTGGCGCACTTCCTGTCGATCCATACGCAGGCGTTGGCAGGTAACAATGGACAGTAGCTGGCTGAGCGCCTCTGCGAAGTCATCGTTGACCACCAGGTAGTCAAATTCCAGGGCATGGCGGCACTCCTCGGCGGCTTCCCGCAGGCGTCGCTCCACCACCTCTGGCGCATCGGTTCCGCGGCCCACCAGACGCTCCCTCAGAACCGCGGCTGAGGGGGGCACGATAAAAACACTGACACAGTGCGGCATCAGCCTTCGTACCTGGGTCGCGCCCTGCCAGTCGATTTCCAGGATGACGTCACGCCCCCGGGCCAGGGTCTGCTCGACCCATACCTGAGAGGTGCCATAATAGTTGCCGAAAACATCGGCATGCTCCAGGAACTCGTCACGGCCAATCATGGCCTCGAACTCTTCCCGGGAGATAAAGTGGTAATTCACACCGTCCTGCTCACCAGGGCGCATGGGACGGGTCGTGTGGGATACGGAAACACCCAGGCGCGCGTCCGCCCGGATCATCTCCCCCACCAGGCTGGTCTTGCCGGCACCGGAGGGCGCGGAGATCACGTACAGGGTACCCTGCTCACCGGTCTGGCTCATGATTCACTGACTCCCGATAACTTTTTTGGCCGGGCGTGACGGCCAGAAGGCGGCAAATTATACGGGGTTTGACTTATCTCCGCATCCCGGGCGCAGCGCAACTGTTAACATTCCCCAAACCATCGGACAAATAACGGAAACACCGAATGAAAAAACTGCTCATCGTTATGGACCCGGAGCACAGGCACCAGGTGGCACTGACCCGGGGCATTGAACTGGCCAGGGCTACTGGGGCCAGCCTGGAAGTAGTCGCCTTTGTCCACGAATACCTCGACGCCATCTCGGATCAGCAGACCGACCAGGAGGCGGCGCGCAAAGCCACCACCGACCAGCGCCAACGGTGGCTGGAGCAGGTGCTGGCTCTCTGCGACTGCAGCGACCTCCCCATCACTCCTCAGGTCGTCTGGGCCAAGCGAATCCATGAATGGATTATCGAGCACTGCCACAAGGAAAGGGTGGACGCGGTCATCAAGACCGGAAACCGGTCAGAGACATTTCTTTATACGCCAACGGACTGGCACCTCATCCGCGAGTGCTCCGCGCCTGTCATGCTGGTCGCTGAAAACAAGTGGAACAAGGCTCGACCAATACTGGCAGCGGTAGACCTGAGTTCAGACAAGCCGGTGAAGAAAGCGCTCAACCACCGGATCATCGCAGAGGCCCGACAGCTGGCCGATGCCATGGGCACCGAACTGCACCTTGTTCATGCCCTGCATACCTCGGTAATACTGGCCGACCTGGAGCTGGTTGATATGGATGCAAGGCTGCGTAAAAGGCAGGCCGGGTTGAAACCGCAGATTGAACACCTCTGTAATACCTGGCACCTGCAACCCGGGCAGGTTCACATCGTTTCAGGCCCGGCCCAGAAGGTGATTCCAAGCGTTGCCAACCAGGTCAAGGCAGATATGGTGGTGATTGGCACCAGCGGAAAGACCGGACTGGCGGCCATGGTAATCGGCAATACGGCAGAAAAAGTACTGACCCACCTGAGAACCGACCTGCTGGCGATCAAACCCTCCGAAAAATAGGGCCTGGCAACGGCATGGGGCAGGAAGGCCTGCCCCCGACCAAGCCATGAAGCGAATCACTCCAGGTTCTGGACCTGCTCTCTCATCTGTTCGATAAGCACCTTCATATCCACGGCTACCCGGGTGACCTCGGCGTCGATGGACTTGCTGCTAAGGGTATTGGCTTCCCGGTTCAGCTCCTGCATCAGGAAGTCCAGCCGGCGGCCGATGGCATCATTGCGCTGGAGGGTTTCGCGAACCTCTCCGATATGCGCCTCCAGTCGGTCCATCTCTTCTGCCACGTCAGACTTTTGCGCCAGCATCACCATCTCCTGGCTTAACCGGTCGGGGTCCAGCTCCACTGAGGCCTGCCGGAAACGGTCCCGCAGGGCCTGCTCCTGGGCGCTGATCAAGCCGGGCAGGCGCTCCCGCACCTGGGTCACCAACGTCGCCATGGCTGAGAGGCGCTCATCAAACAGCGGCCGCAGGCGCTCGCCTTCGCGCTCCCTGACCACCACCAACTCCGCCACTGTACGCTGGAACAACTCGTCCGCCGCCGCCTTGACCGGGCTGAGGTCGGGCTCTTCGCGGTCCAGGATGCCGGGCCAGCGCAGTATATCCAACGCACTGATGTGGGCCGGGTTGTCCAGCAGACGATTGACGTGGTTGATCGCGTCGTTCAGGGACGCCGCCAGGCGGTCGTTCACCAGCAGAGCCGTATCCGCATCTTCAGAAGACTGCAGGCGCATACCCACATCTACCTTGCCTCGGCCGAGCGCCTTGCGCAGGTGGTCACGGAAACCGTTTTCCAGCTCCCGAAGCGCCTCAGGCAGACGGAAAGAGGGCTCCAGGTAACGGTGATTGACCGTGCGTATCTCGCAGGTCAGCACACCCCACTCTGCCTGGGTCTGCTGGCGGGCAAACGCTGTCATGCTTCTGATCATGGGTGCTCCAGGGGTTCTTCCGTAAAGTACGGCTCCAGTCTACCAGTTCAGGGGATCGTAAATCCTGTCTTCGTTCAGCAGTCCGGGCGTTGGCTCCCCCATGCTATACTGCCGCTCCTTTCTCCAGTGGCCGGCACCCAATGCTGTCCGGCCCTGTTCACTTTCCGGATTCAGAAGGATCAAGTATGCGACCCAGTGGCAGACAGCCCGAACAGCCCAGAGACGTGAGGCTCACCCGTCATTTCACCCGGCACGCAGAGGGCTCCGTACTGGTAGAGTTCGGCGATACCCGCGTCATCTGTACCGCGTCCGTGGAAAACAAGGTGCCGCCATTTCTCCGCGGTGAGGGACAGGGATGGATCACCGCGGAATACGGCATGCTGCCCCGCTCCACTGGTAGCCGCATGGGGCGGGAGGCAGCCCGGGGCAAGCAGGGTGGCCGCACCGTAGAGATCCAGCGACTCATTGGCCGCTCCCTGCGCGCCGCAGTCGACCTGGAAGCACTGGGCGAACATACGATTACTATCGACTGCGATGTCATCCAGGCCGACGGTGGCACTCGTACCGCGGCCATTACCGGCGGCTGCGTTGCCCTGGTGGATGCGCTGAACTTCCTGGTCAGGGAGGGCCGGCTGGAGAAGTCACCCCTCAAACAAATGGTGGCGGCACTCTCTGTCGGCGTTTACCAGGGCATCCCGGTGGTGGACCTGGACTACCCGGAAGACTCCGCCGCAGAAACAGACATGAACGTCATCATGACTGATCAGGGCGGATTTATTGAAATCCAGGGCACCGCAGAGGGTGCGCCGTTTGTACAGGAAGAACTGGACAATATGCTGGTACTGGCAAAGCAGGGTATCGAGCAGTTGTTCGAGATCCAGAAAGCAGCACTGGCGGAATAATCAACCGGCCAATAGCCGGCCAAAGAAAAAGCGCGGCGGGAGATACCCGGCGCGCTTTTTTCATTTCAGGAGACGACGGTCCCTCAGAAACCGATATCTATATCGTAATCCATGATCAGGGGGGCGTGGTCCGAGAAACGGGTGGTTTCGTCGATCCAGCCATCCCGGATGGTCTTGCGGATACCGGGAGTCAGCAACTGGTAGTCGGCGCGGATACCCACGTTCTTGCGCTCGCCGCCATCCCACTCCGGCCACCAGGTGAACTGGTTGCTCTGCTTGTTGATCTCGCGGAAGGCGTCGATGGCACCCATCTCATCAAACAGGCGATCGAGGAACGCCCGCTCGTGGGGCAGGAACCCGGAAACATCCAACTGGTGATAGACAGGACTGGCATCGGTGACGTGGTGGGCCGTCTGCAGGTTAGCGCAGAAAATGAACTGGCGACGCTTACGCAGGGTTTTCTGCATATGCAGCCCGAAGGCATCCATGAACTCGTCCTTGTGATCAAGTACGGTCAGGTCGTTCTCGTCTTCCAGCAGCTCTTCCTCACGGCCCAGCGCACAGGGAGCCAGTACGCTGGCCACGCTGACCCGGTCAAAGTCTGCCTGGATAAAACGACCTTCACGGTCCGCCTGTTCACTGGCAAAGCCGTACATGATGGCTTTCGGAAAGTGACGCGTGTAAATCCCGACCCCTCCGTGCTCATTGAGCTCGCCATCAATAAAGTAGGCTTCGTAGCCTTCGGGAATCAGGTTGCGGTCCTCGATTTCATAGACCCGCATGCGATGGTCCTGAACACAGATTACGTCGGCGTCCTGGTCGGCGATCCAGTCAAAGAAGCCTTTTTCAACCGCCTGTTCCAGGCCATTGACGCTGATTGATACTACACGCATACGTATTCCCTGATTCAGTTTGGGTGTATGATACCGGTTTTACAAGTTTTTGAAAGAACCAGACCCCGCCAGAAGCCTTGTCATGCACGACTATCAGCGCGATTTCATCGAGTTTGCCATCCACCGGGACGTACTGCGTTTCGGTGAGTTCACTCTCAAGTCGGGACGCACCAGCCCCCACTTTTTCAATGCCGGCCTTTTCAACACTGGCAACGACCTGCTGCGCCTGAGCGAGGCATACGCCGCCGCCCTCACCCGTAGCGGGCTGAATTATGACATGATTTTCGGGCCCGCCTATAAGGGCATTCCCTTGGCCACAACAACCGCCATGTCCCTGGCGCGCCAGGGTGATAACCGCCCCTGGGCCTTCAACCGGAAAGAAGCGAAGGACCACGGCGAAGGCGGTAACATTGTCGGGGCGCCCTTGCAGGGCCGAGTGCTGATTATTGATGATGTCATCACCGCCGGCACCGCTATCCGCGAATCCATGGCCATCATCGAGGCCGCCGGTGCCACGCCTGCCGGGGTGCTGATTGCGCTCGACCGACAGGAACGGGGTCAGGGAGAACTATCCGCCATCCAGGAAGTGGAACAGAGCTACGGCATACCGGTGATAAGCATTATCCGGCTGGAACAGGTCCTTGAATACCTGCAAGCCAGGCCCGGGCACGCGCGCCATGCTGAAGCCATTACCGTGTACCGTGACCGTTACGGTGTCTGATGATGGCAGATCCGGCCGGGGGTGTGACACAGCACGAAGCAGCCGGTCTCGCATCTGGTATGCTTTCGAACTGTACACATACCGAGACAATCCATCTGACCGACAAGGGTGTTACCGGTGCCTGCCACTAGACTGACAACCTGCATCATTGCTGCCAGCTGCCTGCTCTTCGCCAACCTTGCGGACGCACGGATGTATCGCTACAAGGATGACAGCGGTCAACTGGTCATCAGCAATACGGTACCCCAGGAAGCCTCCACCCGGGGCTATGAAATCCTCAACAGCCAGGGCCGCGTGATAGACCGCGTAGCGCCGGCGCCCACGGAAGAAGAGCTTCGCCGCCGGGAAGAGGAAAAACGTCAGCAGGAACAGGCAAAGGCCCAGCGCGAACAGGACCGTGCCCTGCTGCGTCGCTACAGCCATCCCGATGATGCCGTGCGCGCCCTGCATCGCAAGATCACCGAGCTGGAGGGTCTCAACCAACTCAAGCGCGGCAATATCTCGGTGATTGAGTCGCAACTCGATAGTGAGCAGTCCCGCGCCGCCGACCTGGAACGTTCAGGACGGGAAATCCCGGACGCAACGCTACAGAAAATCGACCGCCTGGAAAGCCAGATCCGCGACATCGAGGCTGAAATCGCCAGCCAGGAGCAGGAAATCGAGCAATTGCGTGAGCGCTATCTGGACGACATTCGTCGACTCGAGGTGATCACGGAACACCAACGCACCCTGCCACTGGATCCAGCTGAAGCCACGGCAGAAACCAGCACCCGCTGATCAGTTCACAGAACACCCGCAAACGCAAAGAGCCACCCCTTGAGGTGGCTCTTTGCGTTCAGGGATCAGTAGCTTTGACCGGTCGGTCAGGCGCTGGTGGTGCTCTTCTCACTGGCGCCACTCTTGCCGGCACTGCCGGAGCTGGAAGACGAACCTGTCGAGGCCGCCTTCGCCTGGCCGGTGGACGAACTGCCCGAACCGGATTTGGCTGCGCCATTGCCGGCCTTGCTGGTCGCTTGGCTGGCAGAGGCAGCCTTACTGGTTTCATCCGCAGCCCTGGAGACCTGTTTACCGGCACTCTTCGCGGATTTAGACACGTTCGACCCTGTTGACTGCGCACGCCGGGACACCCGATTAGCACCCTTCTGGGCCTTGCCCGAAACATTGGTCGCCGTGGAT
>Ga0098065_1000352_pt1 | contig 22492 bp, 16 predicted proteins | sample 25_taG_FD_75062 | JGI IMG/M metagenome (GOLD analysis project Ga0098065, IMG submission 75062) | Marine viral communities from Cariaco Basin, Caribbean Sea - 25_WHOI_OMZ | ecosystem: Environmental > Aquatic > Marine > Oceanic | place: Caribbean Sea: Cariaco Basin | collected 2014-11-08 | reverse complement strand
CATCAGGGTTTACGTCTCTGCGTGGATCTTGACCGAAGAACTCTTGTACTTTTTGCTGGACTAGCGGCATACGAGTCTGACCACCGACTAGGATTACGTCGTTGATGTCCGTTTTCTTTAAGCCAGCGTCTTCAAGAGCGATACGGCAAGGCTCTAGGGTACGCTGTACCAAAGCTTCGGTTAATGCTTCTAGCTTAGAGCGGCTGATGGTCACTACCAAATGCTTAGGACCTGAGCTGTCTGCTGTGATATACGGCAAGTTCACTTCAGTGCTTTGCGCGCTTGATAATTCGATTTTTGCTTTTTCAGCAGCTTCTTTTAGACGCTGCATAGCTAGCGCATCACCCTTAAGGTTGAAGTCTTGCTCTTTTTTAAACTCTTCTACTAAGAATTCGATCAAAGCTGAGTCAAAGTCTTCACCACCAAGGAAAGTGTCACCGTTGGTAGACAGTACTTCAAACTGCTGCTCGCCATCGACGTCAGCGATTTCGATGATTGATACGTCAAAAGTACCACCACCTAAGTCATAGACAGCAATCGTGCGATCGCCTTCTTTTTTGTCCATGCCATAAGCAAGGGCAGCGGCCGTTGGCTCGTTAATGATACGCTTAACGTTTAGACCAGCGATTTTACCCGCATCTTTAGTCGCTTGACGCTGTGAGTCATTAAAGTAAGCCGGGACAGTTACTACGGCATCCGTTACGGTCTCACCTAGATAGTCTTCAGCAGTCTTTTTCATTTTCATTAGCACTTCAGCAGAAATCTGCGGTGGTGCCATTTTTTTGCCGTTCACTTCTACCCAAGCATCACCGTTGTCTGCTTTAACGATTTTGTATGGCACCATGCCCACGTCTTTTTGCACGACTTTATCTTCGAAACGACGACCGATAAGGCGCTTAATTGCAAATAAAGTATTGTGTGGGTTAGTGACCGCCTGACGCTTTGCAGACTGACCAACTAGGGTCTCGCCATCTTTATAAGCGATGATAGAAGGGGTAGTACGCGTACCTTCAGCATTTTCGATGACTTTAACTTTGTCACCTTCCATTACTGCTACGCAAGAGTTGGTAGTACCTAGATCAATACCAATGGTCTTAGCCATAAATCATTACTCCAATTTCTAATTAATATTTCAATTATTAAATGTACTTAAAGTACATAATCTATCTAAATAGACGAGGAGTTAGGCTCTCTGAACCACCCGCGCTTAATACGACGCTTAACTTGATAGTGGCCTAAAGAGATTCCGTCCTCGTTTGCTGTGTATTTATATCGGTTTAAAAGGCGAGTTTTTCAAGCCACTGGCCTTATAAATATCACCTTTTATGTGAATTTTTGTTATTTAAGGGGCTTTAAAGGGCTTATTAACCTAATAAAGTCCTTACTGACCCACACGGACGATAGCCGGACGCAATAAGCGACCATTTAAGGTATAGCCTTTTTGCAATACTTCGCCCACCATATCGGCTGGCGCTTCTGGATCGATTCCTACAGCTTCATGGAAATCGGCATTAAACTTTTCGCCTTGTGGATCTACTAGCTCAACACCGTGCTTGTTCAACACGCTTAATAGCGATTTATGCGTTAGTTTCACGCCTTCCATAATCGCATCATCGGCATCGGTATCTTGCTGCACGCTCACGATAGCGCGCTCTAAGTTATCGACCACTTCGAGCAATTCTTTTGCGAATTTCTGTAGGGCAAATTTACGGCTTTTTTCCGTCTCTTGCTCCATACGCTTCTGCGCATTGTAAGCATCGGCATTGGCACGCGCTTGCCCTTCTTTGGCGTCTTTTAGCGCCCCTTCTAACTCTGCAATACGCGCCTCAAAGGCATTGCCATTAATGTCATTATCGATAGTTTCGTTGTCACCATCGTTAGTTTCTGGATTAAACTCATCCATAGTTTGTTCCAATACTGTGCCTTCGCGGTCGATATTACCTTGTGCCGCTTGCGGGTTTTTAGTATCAAACTCTTGATTTGGGGCATTTTGCTCAGGACGTTCGCTCATGGTGACTCCTATTTAGTATTTTCCAATAATAATTTTGATAACTCTTGATAACTCTTAATAACTCTTAATAACTAGGCCTACTGTGGGACCACAGCGGCTAAAAGGCAAATAACTATCGTGTGCGGGTGACCAGAGGTTTTAAAAACATACTCTCTATGACCTTACTGGCTAAAAAAAGCAGTCCTACCTCTAAAAACCAGCACTGCGCGATAGTCTATAATCGTTAGGTGATTGATAAAGGTCATCACCTTATATTTCAAGCCTTAACCTAGAGTATTTGTTAGGTGTTTAGTAATATCTGTGCATTTAACCTTTATTCAAGCTTTTTGCTGAATCTTTATCTCAAAAATCCCTGTTAAAAATTTTAGCTCAGAAAGTAATTTAATTACCATTAGGCGCTCGAGCTAGATTTTAATTGCTAAGGGTAAGTAACTGCTATAAGTTACTTATAACATTTATAGGAGGGACTCTTATGCGTCTACCCCATTTTATGGCGCTTGCCGAGCCGCAACGTCTAAAAAAAGTGGTCACTCATGGCTTGCATGGATTGCATCACACGACTAAAGCTATCGGCTATCTGCCTGATATAGTCTTAAACCGTTTAAACACTATTGCGGGCGGCCACAGTGCTGATGAGTTGCCCGAAGCTGATGCGCATATGCGCCTTATTCTGGGCCTTAGCAATAAAGCGCGCCAGCCATTAACGCTCGAGACTTTATCGCACCTGCGTACGCTGTTTTCTGCGATTGGGGTGTCGCTACAAGACCCCCAACGTATTCAAAATTCTGCAATACCCAAATCCAATCAAGCTAGCGACAACCAAGCTACTGATAAAGGTAAAAGTAAAGGTAAAAAAAGCAGGCAAGCGCAATTGCCAGTCAGCTATTATGATCAAAGTATTACCAATAGCGATGGCAAGGCCATGCGTATCCGCTGTTATCAAGCAGGCTCAGGCAATCCTGATGAAATCGCTATGTTATTTATGCATGGCGGCGGGTTTTGTATTGGCAGTATCGCCACTCACCACGAATTCTGCCATCAGGTCTGCGAGCAAACGGGCTGGTCTGTCGTCAGTGTAGACTATCGCTTGGCACCGAAAGATAAAGCCCCTACTGCCCTTTACGACTCCGTAGCCGCGTATCAATGGCTGTGTGCTAATGCGCCCACTTTAGGAGCAGTGCCTGAGCGTATCGTGGTATCCGGTGATAGTGCTGGAGGCTGTTTAGCCACCTTGCTGGCCCAGTTAAGCGCCAATACAACTCGCGAAGCTACGGCCGTAACCACCCTACCGAAGGCCCCATTAGCACAAGTGCTGCTGTATCCGATTACCGACTTTGACAATATCTATCCCAGTCGTCAGCAGTATGGCAGTGGTATGTTGCTCAATGCCAACGATATGGACGTGTTCAGCCAAGCGTATTTAAAAAATAATGACGGCACATCGACCCATCCTTTAGTGTCGCCAATGCACGGCTATTGCGAGAACTTATGCCCTGCGCTAAGCGTGATCGCAGAATTGGATTTGTTGAAAGATGAAGGGCTAGCTTATGCCAAAAAATTGCAAGAGTGTGGTACCGAGGTAGAAATCTATCGCGTCAAACAAGCACCGCACGGGTTCTTGCATTTTATGAGTGTGCACAAAGGTATGCGGCAGGAGACCACGCAGATGATTGCTAAGATGCGTAGCTTTGTCAGCCCCTTACTCACGGAAGCTAAGTAGCAACGGCCTAGAATAAGGCGCAAAACTTAATTCGCCTGACCTTCTCTAAGTTAGCAAAGCCACCCTATGCGGTGGCTTTTTTGTCAGTGATAGCGGGCAGTTGGAACTCCCGCTACTACTTTGCAGATACTACTCTGTATCTGCAGATACTAAGGTCACTATCCAAATCTCGGAGCGAGTGCCCAATCGGAAAGGCACACTACCGATACCAAAGCCGGAAGATACCAAAAACTGCGTGTCATTGACGGTTTTAGTGCCATAAGCTAATGGGGAAAACCAGTGCATTAAGGTGGTTAAAGGAAAGATTTGCCCGCCATGAGTATGGCCTGATAAGTGTAAATCGATAGGCAAGGCGCTAATCTTTGGGATAGTAGAGGGACGGTGCTCTAAGAATATAATGGGTTTATCAGCGTTTAATGGCTGTAATAAGTCTGCTGCCGATAAACGGGTGCGGTCTAAATCATCCGACCGTCCTACCAACCATACCTTATCCGCTAATAACACCGACTCATTGTCCAATACATTAATACCTGCCTCGATAACCGCTTGAGCAATCTTTTCTTCATAGCCTAAATAGTCGTGATTGCCAAGTACCGCATATACGCCAAGCGGTGCTTGTAGCTTAGCAAAATGCGCAGCCATACCCGTTTTATCATAGTAAATCGTGGTGTCATCCATGATATCGCCAGCCAATACCACGGCATCGACCTGCTCGCCGTCAATCAAGCCGACCAACTTATCGATTTGCCGGTTACCAAACCATTTGCCCCAATGGGTATCGGAGACTAAGGCTAGCGTTATAGGCGCAGCTAAAGGTTTATCGACAGTCACCGTGAGGCGTTTTACCACCGGAGCATAGCCATTAAATACCGCCAATCCAACGATACCTATATAAGTCGTTACTGCTAATAGACGGGCTAACTTGGGCCGAGACTTACGCTTTAATACTCGGCAATACATCAAGCCGAACGCGCCTACAATCAGCGCCGCATAGACCATAAACCCTTGTAGGATACTGAAAATTAAATAAATACGGAAACGCTCGCGCCAAAACTCACTGAGGCCATAAAATAACACCGCGTTACTCAGAGCAAAGATAACTATAGTTAAAATGACTTTACTAAAGGTCTTTTGCGGACGCAAAAACCAGCCTAGAATTAGTGTGGTCGAGAGGGCTAAGGCTTGAGTAAGGAGAATAAAAAGCCACATAGATGTGCATTTTTTTAAGGATAGAGACCCGTCATCTTAAAGTAGGTTATAGCTGACCACCACATAGCCGAGCTAGTTTCACTAACTTTTCATGAGGAATACTTCATAATAAAACAATACTTAATAATAAAACGATACTTTTTAAGCGTTAGTACTTAGGTCTTTTTTAATAAAATTTATTATTATAAAGGTGGGACCGTTACATTTTTCTGAGGTTTTTTTAGCAAGTACCAAGTCGTTATTACCGCGCTAAGTGCCCCTATCAAACCGAATCCCAAAAACTGTATAGCAGTCTCTATCGACCCTTGCAGGATAAGGTAGCTATAACCAGTTGTTAGCAAACCAGCCACAATAAAAATCTCAAATAAAGTGCGAGAATTTGCCACTTTCAATCTACGAATGATGAGCCATCCAGCGGTTAGAAAGGCAGGGATAAAGCCATACATTAACCCACCAAATATAGCTAGCATCACGCCTAATAATGGATTAAAAGATACTTCACCTCCGGTAAAACCGCTGTAGAGCATAGTTATAATCACGAATAGGCTGCCACTAATTAAGGCAGATATGGCACTAAATTTAACCAGCAGCATACCCCAGTCATTTTCTTGAGCTGACGGCTGTGGTGGTAATAGCGCCTCGTTGAACGGTTCTGGAACTACGAGTATTTGCTCTACCGACTTATCGGCGTTCTGTTTCATTGGCAATGCCTTATTTCTTACTGGCTTATCGTAACTTTACGCTGGCTTAATTTAGGAAGAACAGGCTGCTCAGTCCATTGCGGCGCAGCAGTATCTAAACGTAACGCCAATTGGGGTAAATGATGGGTAGGTACTGCCGGAAAAAGATGATGTTCAATGTGATAGAGCAGGTTAAAAGTTAGTAGATTCACTACAGGATGGCGCTCGCTGCGGGCATAAACAATGTCATCACAGCCATGATGCACGCTCCATACCGCAAAGAATCCCACCAACATATTGGCTAATAACATCACTAAAACGTGATAGACCAAAATGGGGTGCATAGTAATGATAGCAGCTACGACTACCGAGCCAATTAAGAGCATATCCACCATGACCAATCTACGTTGGCGCTGACTGCCATGAGTCAGGCCAAACCACTGAATTGCAATAGAGAATAAACCGCCGCCTAAAATAGCCTGATACCAAGGCAAGCGTGCCCAATTACCCTCCACATCGCTAACACCCAACGGATCCCGGTGATGGTTGAGATGGGTATAACGGATAGCATGGGTACTGCATAACATGGTGATACTCAGTGCAAACAACACCAACTCAGTAGCATCCTGACTCACCCCGAGCGTCCGGTGATAGCAGTCATGGGCTTGTCGTAATGCCGCCATAAAAAAGAAAAACGAGGCGCTAAAGGCTACCCACCACCAACCTTGCAGCACCGAATACCACGATAACAATAAAAAGGGCAGGGACAATACCACGTTATAGACGACTTCAATGGATCGAAGCTCTCGTAGGTCTTGCCACTTGATATTAGCTAACGAAGGATGGCGCATGGCTTGCTCCTTAATGGCTATTCACAGTGATAGCCTTTATCAATTTACAACTACTTCACAACTTAATGACTTGATTGATTAATAGACCAATTATTAATTTCTATAATTTCTGTCAAAACTGAAATATAGCAATAAATTTTTATTTAGATTTTAGAAGGAATAATACTATGTCTATCACCATGCTGAATCCCTTTACAGTGACTAGGGCTAGTAAAATACCTTTTAATCTCTGACAGCTTTTTTGGTTATTAAATCCTCTTTGGCGATAAAGATAGAATAGACATTACGGTTCAGATAAAGCCAACCATCTCACTAAATAAAAGTTTCACGTGGAACAGCTAAGTGTTGTAATTAATACAGTAGTTTCACGTGAAACATAAGCCATTAGCATAGTGTTACTTTAAGAGATTTACACTAATGCCTATTGCTGCTCTAAAGCTTGCTGAATAGTAGTATGCTCAAAGCTAAACCCAGCATCTAATAGTGCTATTGGCAACACCTTCTGCCCATCCACTAACAAGGTCGACATCTCACCAAACATTAATTTTAATACCGATGTAGGCAGAGTAAATAGCGTAGGACAGTGCAGCCAACTGCCCATAGCTTTGGTGAAGGTGGCGTTAGTAATAGGAGTTGGCGCGGTGAAATTATAAATTTTGCTGCCAACTGCAGCAGCTGATGTAGACGATGATGCCAGTTGTTGTTGCATAATAAACCAAGCGGCTCTAATCCAATCGGTGCGACTGATCCAACTCATAATTTGCTCACCATCACCCAACTGACCTCCTACACACATCTTAAAAGGTGTCAATAATTTACCGACCATACCCCCTGTTGGATGAATCACAATCCCAGTACGCACTAGAGCAACCGGCACCCCATATTCGGTAGCACGCATCGCCAATTGCTCCCAAGTTTCACAGAGATCGTGAGCAAAATCTTGCACAAAACTACTGTTTTCATTTAAGGGCTTATTGCCTTGTGCCCCATACCAACCAATCGCTGAGCCACTGATTAGTACTTTCGGCTTTACCTCTATACGAGCAATATAATCTAAAATAGCTTGGGTAGGTTTAATACGGCTATCAAGTAAGAGCTGTTTGCGCTCATCGGACCAGCGCGAGTCAGCGATACCTGCGCCGGCTAAATTCATAATCACATCAAAGCTCAGCGGTGAAGTCTGTAACTCATCGTAGCTCATCATCGTCACATAATCTGAATGCGCTTGACTGTCATCACGGGTGAGCCAAGTTATTTGCACAGGGGTATCTGCGTGGCTTTGCAGCCAGTCACTAAAGGCACTGCCTATAAATCCGCTACCACCGCTAATTAAAATATTCATGCTATGGTCCCTTTTAAATGGTTATATTTATTGAATTAAGTCGAATCCTTTAAAGACATCGTGTGCTATTTGCCAGTCTTTGTCAAAGTACGTTTTGGATGATTTAAGCAACATAAACCAGGCTATAAATGCAGTTGATTAGAGGAATAGCCTGTATTATCTGTTTGACTCATTAGCCATTTATCAGGTTTGCAGCCTTGTAGGTTTGGGTAAAAAAAGTAGGCCTGTAATTAAGGCGCTCAGCCCACCCAATATTCCAGCAGATAAGGTGACGCCCACTATGTCTATACCTTCACGCATCATCATAAAAGCAATCAAGGTATAAATAATGGTGATAAAAGCCCCCGTTATGGTGACTAACGCTAAGCCTTGCGGATTGCGGATTACTTTAAAATAAGCCGCAAAGACTCCCGTAAGTGTCGCAGGAATAAGACCCAGTCCTAACCCTATTATCATGGCAATAGGGACGATTAAAATAGCCCGCAATTCTCCACTACCAATCCATATTAATAAGCCTATTAGCCCGCCCCCGATTGGCCCACCATAAAATAGATAGTTACCAATCACCTTCTGGGTTGGGTATTTTTTTAGTTGATTATTGAGATTAGTCTGCGATTTTTTTATCAGAGGAGTGGGCTTTGTATTCATATTCGGCTTCGTCTTGGCCTGTGTAGCAACTCGCTTATTCAAAGCCAGCGCAGTGTTAGTATCAGCGTCAGTTGCGATATATTTATCCTTGCCTGTATCTATCATTTTGACACTCCTTGGCCTGTAAAATTGAGGCTTTTTTAACCGCTAATAATACTTATTTTAATTTTATTAATTTCTGTCAAAACTGAAATATATAATTAAATTTTTTTATTTAGAAATTATTTATGAGGTACTAAGCAAAAATATCCCTTCTTTAGCGTAAAAACTTCTTAATACTAGCGCCAAGCTTGAGTATCTTCTTCAACGAACTGGTAGGCAGTTTTAACATTTCAGTAGACCAGGTCGTAACTGTCTCGACAAACTCATGCGTGTCTTTAATACGCGCTTTCACATTACTATTTTCATGCTCAAATTCAGGGCTGTCCATCAACTCCTGCAAAAATTGCACGGTAGGGTCCAATTCACGCTTTTGTCTTTCCACTACTATAATACGCGCTAGCTCCCAAACATCAGTATTGGTCGTAAAATGATCCCGGCGATCCCCTAAGATAGATACTTTTTGTACGAGTCCCCAGTTTTGCAGCTCTTTAATACTGGTAGAGACGTTAGAGCGCGCCACTCCCAAGGTATCCGTAATTTCTTCAGCATTTAACGGCTTACCAATAATATAAAGCAAAGCATGAATTTGCGACATTGTACGATTGACACCCCACTGCGTGCCCATCTCACCCCAATGTAGGATAAATTTCTCTGTCGTTGGGTTTAATCTCATAATCTACTCTACTGGAATTACTCTATTGTAATATTAACGCTGCAATGCCTTTGATTAACGCTAGCTAATTAGAGTGCTAAATGAATAGCTAAATAAATATAACGTAGTCCGATAACTCATCATGGTCTATTCACCCATTTCTGTCAAGAGTGAAATTAAAATATAAACTGCAGCGGATTAGCCTTAACTCCACTCAACAAGCCTTTTTAGGCCAATAATTAGCGAATGACCTGACCGGTAACCGCATCTCTTATCTGGCTAGGTTGCACATATCCGAGCGTTGCCGCGCTTAAATAGCCTATTTTCTCGCCAAAATACCTATGGGCCTGCGCTAAAGTAGTGGCTGGGTCTTGTTCAGAAGGGTTACAACTGGTCGAGACGATAAAGCCAAAAGGGTTTCTTACACTCACCATTTGCTCACACAGCTGCCGGATTAGCGGGTGCGCAATCACTCGTACAGCGATACTCTGATGCTCGCCTGTAATCCAGTGCGGTAGCGGCGGAGTCAAAGAAGCTGGAATGGGCAGCAGCCAAGTATGAGCTTGAGCATTCGAGGTCGTTTGCTGATTCTGCCAACTGGTAAGTATGAGCTTACGTTGGTCAGAGGTAAGCGTGGTCAAAAAAGGCGTCAGACGCTCGCTACTGTCAGTAATGACAATCATACCTTTAGCGACTGGTCGTTGTTTAATCGCTAATATCTGCTGCACAGCGCTTTGATTGTAAGCATCACAGCCGATGCCCCAGACACTTTCGGTAGGATAAGCAAGCAAATGGCCTTGTTGTAGCCATTGAGCCGCCTGCCCTACTGACTCAGTCACTGATTTAGAGCCAATTGGGTTCATCTCATCGTCAAAAGGAAGGTTATTAGCAGGTAAAGAGCTTAAATTTGTCATAAAAAACTTACTGGGTGTTGGTAATGTCCAAAACTGGACCTTAAAGGCTAAATTATACCCTAAGATAGCGGCCACCTTGCTGCACAATGACGCCAAGCAACTCAAGCTCCATCAACTGCCCTAATAATGCGGCTGTCTCCAACTTAGTCTCTCGTTTTAGGGCATCCAAATCCTGCCCAGACCAGTCTAATTGCTGATACAAAGGCCGTAAATGGGCTGCGATATCTTCTACTTTAACCCCTTTATCTGCTATATTTGCTGCTGAACTTACACCATTACCGCTCGCTCTGGTACTGGCAGCGCTCGCCTTAGTTTTTATGGTGTCATGAAAAACTGAAGACCGGCTATCGCTACCGCGAGTATGACCGCTGACGCCATTCAATGGTTGTTGGCTTTGCAACTGCACATCCTCAATGACCTGATCAGGGTGATAAATTAACGTAGCACCTTCGCGAATCAAATGATGGCAACCTTCAGCATTGCTATTATCGATATGACTGGGCACGGCAAAAACTTGTTTGCCTTGCTCTGAGGTCAAGCGTGCGGTTATTAACGAACCACTTTTTACGGCGGCTTCGCTAACGATAGTGGCCAAACTTAGACCCGCCACCAAACGATTACGCCGAGGAAAAGTATGTTTATTCGCCTGAGTACCCGGCAGCAGCTCTGAAACCAGACAACCCCCTTGGCGAACGATTTGCGCAAATAAACGGTCGTGGTGTTTGGGATAGCAGGCATCAATACCCGTGCCCATAACCCCGATGGTCCAGCCCTCATTCTGGGTAGGAACATCAGAGGTAGGAAAAACTTGATTTACACTCTTTGTAAAGGCAGCCAGTGCCCCTAGATGCGCGTATCTATCGACACCGACGGCTAAACCACTGGTAATAATGTAGCCCGCTTCAGCAAGGTATTGCGCTAAATCAAAAGTAATTTTCTGAGCTTGCGCAGTAGGGTTGCGGGTGCCCACAATAGCAATTTGTGGCTCCTGCAGTCGTGATGCATTACCGCGATAAAACAGTAAGGGCGGAGGATCAAATATTTGCTTAAGTTGGGCAGGATAGTGGGGGTCTTCTTGAAAAAGAATGCCGTAATGGCCTCGTGTTAGTGCCAGTTCAATAGCCGCTAGCGCTTGCTTAGCTTTATTAGGGTCGTCAAAACGGTTTAGGTGGGCTTGGTGCACTCCTAAAGCTTGCCAATCGCTAGCAGATTTCGTTAAAGCTGCGCTGGCTGAGCCATAGCTAGCAAGCAGGTTACGATAAGCAGAAAGGGAGGCATTCACTTGATACCAGAGGGTTACAATACCGCGCTGAGCAGTCGTCAGAGTTTGCGTCATTAGCATCGCTTCTAATAAATTAGGGGGTATCAGCGCTGCTTGCAGAAGACCTCTGCTGCCATGTCACGTATTATCCGCTGGCTATTTTTTAGGTGATTTTTTCTATTGCTATAGATTTATTATAGTTTTTGATTAACCTAGCGCCTAATTAAGACGCTAGGGGTTATGCTGGCTAGTTCAGGTTTAATGGGGGACTCAGCGAAACCGGTCTTATAAATAAGGCGGGGGTAGTAGCTGGTCGCCAGGACTCAATGGTAGCTCAGAGCTTAGTACGTAAGCATAGCTGATATTACCAAAGGTCTTAAATACCATCACCATACCCGCAGGTTCGCTCGGTAACTGTACGGGCGTATCATTATCTTTGACATCACGGACTTTGGGCCCTTTACGATAGACCGTTAAGACATCGCCAGGCTTTGCGCCATTGCTGCTACCTAGGTTAATGGCCACGACACTGCCTTTCGCCGCTGAGCCAATCGAGCCCATGACGCGTACAATTAGACCACCACGGTCGACCTTAGCCGGGGTAGGATAAAAGACAGGCGGTACGGTATTGCCCAACTCAACGAAGACTCGGTCGCCCTCACGGACTTCTTTGCCATAAGTATCCGTCAGTTGTAGGCTAGAGACGCCATTAGCCGCGACTGAGGTGACCAGACCAGTGGCCACTTGCGTCACTTCTAAACCAATAATTTGCTGCGTTTTTGGATCAACGTACGGGTCGCCTTCATGGTAAACCCCATACTTTTGGCCAACGATAAGCGGTACGCCTTTCGCATAGATTTTATCGCCTTCACTAGTGATTAGGTTGCGATTTTTAGACGCTAGCACGTAAGGCGTGGTGTTAAAGTCTGCTGGATTCACGATTAGAGTCTTATCGAGCCAGTGTTGGATGGCTGATAGCGGGATAGGGGGAATGCTGCCCGCTGTAGAGGTAATCGTCACCGTCTGGCCTGCTGGCGCTTCACCCAACTGCTTTTCGATGCCCGCACAGCCTTCACCCGTGTCCACACCAATCAAGGTTTTACCTTGAATAATACACATGATGATGATGTCACCAGGATAGATGAGGTGTGGGTTTTTGATTTGTTTATTGGTCGCCCAGATATCTTTCCAGCGCCAAGGACTGTCTAAATAACGCCCAGAGATATCCCATAAAGTATCGCCTTTTTTGACGGTATAACGGTTGGGCGCATCTGCTTTAATAGTCGGTGCCGGATTATTAGCGTAGGCAGGGGCGGTACTCAGTAGCGCTGCTATCACGCTAGACGCCAGTAGCTGTTTGACCACTGCCGCGCGAAACTTCGTAGTGCTCTGTTTTTTAGTCATTCTCATTATTATATCCATAAAGTAAACCGTGACCTGCTTGCACATCACTAGCGCTACCGCTGAAAGCCAACCCTTTTATAGCTTTGGCTTTTTTACTCGGTGCACCGCCTACGACGACAGATCCATTAACCTTCCTATCCTAAAATACCGATTAACCTACGCTAATCTGGTACCAAGTTTACAATCTTAAACACAATAGCACAATGACAGACAGAGACCGCAGTATTTCACTCTAAATTACTTTAATTTCAGCAAGTCCACTGAGGCTATTTTAATCAAAACTGTCAGCAGACTTGCAGGCCAGCCCTAAGACCACGACTCAACCTATTATTAAGCGTTGGGCGTAACCGCATTACGGATTTCCTGGGCGACCAATTCAGCATTATTATCTAGGATGGTAACGTGCTGCGCTAAGTCTTCTAACCCTTGGGTATGCGCTGGACGTTCAATCTCCATTTCGCCCACTGCCTCTACGATCGTCTCAGCAAACTTCACAGGTAAAGCGGTCTCAGCACAAATGATAATCTCGCCTTCTCGCTGCAAGTCACGCGCGACTTTGATGCCGTCTGCCGTATGCGGATCGATCAAATCATTGAAGTTTTCATGCAAATCTTTGATAGTGGCTAGGCGGTCGGCATGGGTAGACTTGCCGGCAGCAAAACCATAGCGACTGTTGACGGCTTCCATGACATCGGCTAAATCAAAACCAGTGCCGGATTTAACCCCATCAAATAACTCATGAACGCGGTCGGTATTCTTTTCTAATAATAGATAAACAAAGCGCTCAAAGTTTGAGGCTTTAGAGATATCCATCGAGGGGCTAGAAGTGACATAAGTCTTATGGGCTGGGCGAGGGTGGTAAGCGCCTTGGTTAAAGAAGTCGTTGAGCACGTCGTTTTCATTAGTCGCCACGATGAGGCGGTCTACCGGCAAGCCCATTTCACGCGCAATATGACCGGCACAAATATTGCCGAAGTTACCTGATGGCACGCTAAAGCTGACCTTAGTATCCGCGCTGCTATTTTCTGCATCCGTGACGGCAAAATACGCTTTAAAGTAATAAACGATCTGCGCTAGGATGCGGCCCCAGTTGATAGAGTTGACCGTACCCAAGTTATATTTTGCTTTAAAATCAGCATCTTGCTGTAAGGCTTTGACGATATCTTGGCAATCATCAAACATCCCTTTAATCGCGATATTATGAATATTGGCATCGGTCAGACTGTACATTTGCGCCCGCTGGAAGGCACTCATTTTGCCATGCGGTGATAGCATAAAGACTTCGATATTATCCTTGCCGCGCAAGGCGTATTCAGCGGCACTGCCGGTATCACCACTGGTGGCTCCAATGATAGTGATGCGCTCGTCTTTCTTTTTTAACACATACTCAAAGGCATTGCCCAAAAACTGCATCGCCACGTCTTTAAACGCTAGGGTGGGACCATTCGATAACCCTAAGATGTACAGGTTATTATCCAGTTTACGCACAGGAGTGATATCGCTGCTGCCAAACACAGTCTCGGTATAAGTCCGCTCGATGATATCTTGTAAGTCATCTTCGGCAATATCCGTCGCAAACAGACGCATAATCGCAAATGCCAGTTCAGGGTAGCTCAGCTTGCGCCAAGCGGCTAAAGTCGCACTATCGACCTGCGGATAGGACTCAGGCAACATCAAGCCACCATCTGGTGCTAAGCCCATCAAGAGTACATCGCTAAAGTCCATCGGAGCTGTCTGACCACGGGTACTGATATATTTCATCGAATCGTCCTATAGGGTTACTAGTTATCGGGCTGCTTGACTGATTATATGGGTTAACTGTCTGTACTGGCAATATGGGCTAACTGCTTTTACTAATTGTGCGGGTTCAGCTGTCATTTCGAGAAAAGGCTAATTTAAGCTAACTGCTAATTTTGGACAAACTACCAATTCTGGCATTAGATAATGCTTAGCTTATTGACCAGCTTATTTTACCTTGTGCAGTAGCGCATAATAAAAGCCATCACCGCTTATAATATTAGCTTGGTCATTGCTCTCTTCATCACTACTTTCACTATTACCTGCGTCAATAGTATCTGTATCGACAGCCGCTGGTGTCACAGCGTTAGGATAAACGGGCAGGCACTGACGGCCTACAGCTTGCTCAATGCCCCAATTACAGCCGGCATCCGTAAAGGGGACCGCTACCGCATCGCCATGATGCTTTAGGAAGGTCTGCATCTGCTCGACGTTTTCCGCCTTAAGGATAGAGCAGGTGATATATAGTAGATAACCGCCTGGATTTAACTGACGCCATAGGTTATCTAAAATCTGCGCTTGTAGCTCCACCGTTTGCTCGACATCTTCTTCGGTACGCAGCAAGGTAATATCAGGGTGGCGACGAATCACACCCGTTGCCGTACAGGGTGCATCTAGCAATATCACGTCAAAACTAGCTATGTCAAAACCAGCTGCATCTTTAGCCGGCCAAGTCGTAGCATCTGCGCAGACAATCTCTAAATCGAGCTCATGTTTAGACATAGTCCTAGGCAGTTGCAGACGTTCTAAATTCTCAAAAATGCGCGTGATACGTTTGGGGTCATTATCAATGGCAGTCAGGGTTACGCCCTGTTTCACGTGAAACGTAGCTTCATTCTGACTACTTTTATCGTCGTCATTTTGATCACTGTCATTGCTATTACTGAACTCAGTGTCTATCAATTCTAGCCAATGCGCGAGCTTACCACCGGGCGCAGCACAGGCATCTAATAAGCGTAATGGACGCGGGGTCTCGCTGGCTGCGATAGTAGCTGCTAATTGCTGACTGACCTGATGAATAATAGGCGCGGCCAATTGTGCATGGGCGTCTTGCACACTGGCGGCGCCCTCAGCGAAATCAGGTAATTGACTGACGGCCATGCTGTCGGTTAAACAAATAACGTCTTGCTCAATAGTTTGGCTAGCTTCTCTATTAATAATGTCATCTGCTGCGCCATCCTTTGACTTGCTATTTATTGCTAAGTCAATTGCGGTCGTTAGCGTCATAAGCTTAGCCACAGTCTCGTCGCTAAGGTCTGCTTCAGCATCCATTACGGTCAATAGCTCCAGATAAGTCTGGGCATCGGACTCTAAAGTATTCACACGTAAAAACATTGGAGCCGGCGTTCGTAAGCCTTTGGTGAGCGCTTCATAGTGCTCGCGCCAATCGCTCTTAAGTTGCTGCGCTAACCAATTCGGTAGGCTGTGGTTCTTATTGCATTTTTTACGGAATTTATTCGGATTTTTAGCAACTTTGCGCAAGATAGCGTTAATTAATCCTGAGGCACGGGCAAGGTCTATCTTTTTGACCGCTTCCACTGTTTCATGGATGGCGGCGTGGTCAGCTACATGCAGATATAACAGCTGCGTCATACCCACCTGAATTGTAGTTCGTACCGCCACCTCTTCTACAGGATTGTCCGCTAGCGAGTCTAATAGACGCCCCGTTGCATACCAATGGCGTAGGGTAGTGAGCAATAGCGCATGGGCAAAGCCTTTATCTTCGCCTTTTAAACTATTCAATAAGGGGTCTAGCAAGTGGCTTAACGACTGCCCTTGTTGGATAGCCAATAAGGTATTGATGACGGCGACGCGCACATCGGTATGGATAGGAGGGCTATTGCGTTGGTCATTGGCTTTAGACTTCTGGTTGTGCTTTTGCATTATTGATTACCTTGTGAGACAAAACGATCACCATCGTCTAGCTGGTTGCCCTGACAAACTTGCTCGGCACTGAGGGGTTTACTGCCGGCGAATTGCAGCCCAGTGAGGCGTAAGGTCGTTGCCTTTTCGTCGTCGGGTTGGGCTTTACCACAGGCGACTAAAATAGCATTCTTGCCTACGCTAATGACCGTGCCAGGCGCTTTATCCGTGCTCTGACTAGTATTAACAGGCAGCGCTGACAAGACTTTCACCCGTTTAAACTGCTCGCCATCGGCTAAAAAAGTATAGGTGCTCGGGTAAGGGTGCATACCACGAATCTGTCGTTCAATCGTTGCCGCTGATTGCGACCAGTCGATTTCCCCTTCCGCTTTGCTTAATTTTTCTGCATAGTTGGCTTGGCTGCTATCTTGAGCTTCCGCCTTCGCTTGATAAGTAGGCAGATCTTTTAATACCGTAATAATAGCCTCAGTGCCCAGTACGGCCAATTTATCGTGCAGACTCTCTGAAGTATCATCCGCAGTGATAGGGCAGGCCACTTTATAGAGCATATCACCTGTATCTAGGCCCAGATCCATCTGCATAATAGTGATACCGGTTTCGCTATCTCCTGCCAATAGAGCACGATGAATAGGGGCGGCACCTCGCCAGCGTGGCAGCAAAGAGGCATGGATATTTAAGCAGCCGAAAGTCGGGGTATTTAACACGCCTAAAGGTAGGATTAACCCATAAGCTGCAACTACCATAATATCAGGCTGATAGTTGGCTAATGTTTCACGTGAAACCATGCCATCGTCGCTAGACTTTTTAAAGGTTAGTGGTTGTTCAACCGGGATGCCATGCGCTAGTGCCACTGTTTTTACCGGCGACGCCGTTACCTTTTGCCCTCGGCCAGCTTTACGATCGGGTTGGGTATAGACGGCGACAATCTCAATATTGAGATCGGACTGCTGGTCAATTAGCGCCTGCAAACTGCTGGCGGCGAATTCGGGCGTTCCGGCAAATATTAAGCGGCGCTTTGGCATATTAATTTCATTAACCTCATGGCATTTTTAACGGTAGATAGAGCAGTAAAAGAGTTGCTTAGGGCATTATAAGGCAGTTCGCTAGGGACTGCTATGCTTGAATGGCTTGAGCTATAGGGAGATGGTTGTATTCTTATGCTTATCTGTAGTGTCGGCCTTGGTCTAACTGCTAACCATATAGTGTTTTAACTTCAGTAACCTAAGCCTGCTGTGTTAGTAGGGATGTGTTATAGACAGTGCTATACTAAGTTTCTACTCTCTAAACGCTACCGTAGCGGAGTTTACCTTATATCTCATGAAAAACACCTCGACCTCGCAACGCTTACTTGCCTTTTATTTCCTAGCCTTAATTGTGATGCTAGCGATGTATTATGTATTGGCTTATAGCGCGGCAGTCGAACAACAAAAGCTGCGCAGTCAACAGGTATTCTCCCGGCTTTTGCATGAGCTAAAAGAGCATCGAGCCAGCAATCAAACTGACCTTAAAGTACTGCTAAAAAAGCCATTTATTAGGAGAATCAGTTACCAATTAATCCTGATGGCGCCCTCCGGACAGACCTATATTCACGATTACTATCGCAGTGACGATACCAATCTTGAGACCGTCACCCTACCACAGCTACTGCCGCTGCACGAAACCAACCTCTATACTATTGATAATACTAAATTATCAGGCTGGATAGACTTGGATGACGGCTATCAGGTTTACGTCAATCTGTATCACAAACCCGTTAATATTGAATGGACTGCTTATCGCTATTGGGTGCCTATATTGGTCACTATTGTCCTGTTATTAATAGGAATGAGCTTTGTTTTAAAACGGCGTAATGAGTGGGAGCAGCTCATTGGCTATACTGAAAGCCTATCGTTATATGCTAAAGAAAGCTATGCCTCACCCCCCTTTGCCGACCAAAAAGTAGCGACAGAATTTCTGCGAATGGGCCATGCGCTGAGCCGAATCAATTATCAGCTCCATAAAAACTATCGCCGCTCGCAACTTTTAAACCATCGCTTAAATCGCTTGATTGACCATGCGCCATTGCCCATGTTAACTATTAAGCGCTATGGCAAAATTAGCTTTGCCAATCAACGGTTTGAGCAGGTGTTTTCGACTACCTTTCAGGATAATGTGAGGTATACGCTCACCGACTTTTTTACGGGAATAGATAAGGCCACCCATCAGACCCTAAGCAAGCTCGCAACGCAGCGAGTCACCCGCACCTTATTGGTCGATAGCCTAGAAGATGGGCAGCGCTATCAACTGCATATCATGCCGTGGTTTGGTGAGCATGGGCAGATTTACGGGTTTACCGGTGTCCTAAATAATATCCATGCGCTGACCCAACAGCTTGCAGACTCGGAGCAGGAGCTACAACAGCAACACTCTCGTCTGGCCGACTTTGACAAGTTATGGTCCATCATGGGGCACGAGCTAAGAACGCCGCTCAGCGGTATGATTGGCATGCTAGATTTGCTACTCATGGATGGTCTAAACAGTAGCCAAACAGAGACCGTGAAGACCCTAAAGCAAGCCAGCCAATCGATGCTCTCGATGCTCAATGGTATGCTAGATATGGCCAAAATTGATGCCGGTAAGCTCAAAGTGGCGTTGGAGCCGGTAGATATTCTAGCTTTATGCAAGCAAATTTGTGAGCTGATGGTGGGCAATGCGCGCCGACAAGGGGTGGAGCTGCATTACTTCTTTGATCCCCAGTGTCCACGCTATCTCACTACGGATGCGGGGCGTCTGCAACAAATTTTGATGAACTTAATTAGTAATGCCATCAAGTTCACCCAATCTGGTTATGTGGCTTTAATTATAGAGCCTATGACCACGCATGATTCGCGCTATCTTGCCCCTAATCAAACGCATAAACCCAATAGGTTATTGAGCACTAGCCGTGGTCATCAGCAAGCTCATAGCTTGAATATTAATGATGTCGAGCACACCATCAATGCGCGGGCGACCACCCTAGCAGAAAAGTATAAAGTCACTGGCCCTAGCACAGCTAATGAATCGTCAGCAGAGCCTGATATTGACTTGGCTGATGAGCACCTATGGCTGTGCTTTAGTGTCAAAGATACCGGGATTGGCATTGAACAAGCAGAGCAGAGCAAGCTGTTTTCTTTTTTTAATCAAGCCAATGACTCTATTAGTCAGCAGTTTGGTGGTACGGGGCTAGGCTTAGCTATCTCCAACAGTTTTGCCCAACTCTTAGGGGGTTTTATTCATCTGGAAAGTGAGCCCAAGGTCGGCAGTACCTTTAGTATTTGCTTGCCGCGACACCAGCCCTCTTTTCAGCCCGTCTATCCCTTCAATAGCGACTTCTCAGATATCTGTTTGATTGCCTTTGTGAATGACGAGATTAGTGCTAGATATTTACGGCAATTGTTCAACCATCTATTATTGCCCGCCATAGTCCGCACCGTGATAGATGCCAACAGTGTCGCTAGTATTAATAAGCAATGGTCTCGCGTCGCGGCGGCTCAGCTTAAGCCAATAGTATTAATGGATTATGAGCTGCATCAACATAGCGATTTAAGCGTCTTAACGGCCTTCAATATCTATGCTACTAGCCCCAAAATCTTACTGAGTATGATGCCTGAGCGCGGTATTGCCTCACAAATCATTGCGCAATTTGATGGGTTTTTGGCTAAACCCTTAGATATAGGCTATCTCATTTCTGAGATTAGTCGTCTCTCGCAGTATGCTGGCAAACCGTCGCCTTATCAAAATGGTGCGGCTAGTAATGGCCTACCTTTCGATAGTATTGCGCAAGCTAAATACCAGCTCATCACTTACCAAGAGCAGGCTAACCATAACGCTTCGCAAGCTACTGCTGCAAAATTAACCTCGCCACCAGATAGCAGTAGCGATGAGAGCAAGGTTGATGAGAGCAAGGCAGTAACCGCTACCAACACCATTACCATAGCGCCGGCTAGTGACCAAGCCGCAAAACCTGTATCCGCTATAACAATAGGCGCTACCACAGCAGCAGACGCTATAGCTGAGCAAGCCTCGGCTGTACCGTCTGACACTGACCCACTCACAGGCCACCATTTAATCTTGGTCGCTGAAGACCAGCCTATGAATCAAAAGGTCGCTTGTAAGGTGTTAGAGAAGCTCGGCTATCGCTCTTTAGTAGCGGAGAATGGGGAAGAGGCCATTAGCTTGCTTGAGCGCCATCGTGCCGAGATTGCTTTGATATTAATGGATTGTCGCATGCCTATCCTCGATGGTATCAGTGCCACCAAACATATTCGTAGTGGTCAAGATGCTATTCCCATTATCGCTTTAACCGCCAATGACTCAGAAGAAGACCAACTGGCATGTATGCAAGCTGGCATGGATGGTTTCTTGGCCAAACCCCTTAAAAAAGACAAACTCGCAGCTATGCTAGCGCAGTTTTTACCCCATTATTGACTAGTTCAGACCCTTATTGATTAGTTTGGCCGCTAAAAAAAGCCCATCGATGCACCCACCAATGGACTTCGAGAGCTAACAGCCCCACGTTTAAATTCACTTTGCCATTAACCAGATCTGACACTAACCAGATTTGCCACTAACTAGCCTTGATACTAATAAGCTTTAACACTCCATAGAACACTAGAGACATACCACTCAAAATTGGCTATAGCGACTAAGAAGCCGCCTTAGTGGTAAAGGTCAGCGTTTTATTCTGTAAGTCACGACCATTTACCGTCGCTGAATACGTGACGCGATAACTCTGATTCGGTACTAAAGACTCCATAGGCATCAGGATAACTTGATTGGGAGTCAGTAATTTATGCAGGTCGTTAGCACTGGTTAAATTCTTTAGCGCAATCTCGCGATTGGCCGCATCGGTCATCTTATAATTACTCACCGTCAGCTTGCCATTGCCTAAAATATAGATGGGTTGGCCAATAGGCTCACGCGCTAAGTCACGGCCATTATTACCAAAAGGATTGGGCGACTCATGGGTGAGCTCATATTGCGTCCCTATCGTACCATCGCAAGGGTAGTTCAGAATTTGTGAGTTAACGCGCTGCGCTTGCTCAGCCGGACTGGCCAAAACCAACTCTAATACACTGCCTTGGGCAGAAGTACTTGAGCCATTGCTCAGCTGCAAAGGGGTAGCTAACGGCGCGCGGCCATAACTGACGCCAATCTCTGACAACTCAGGACCAAGCAAGCTGGCCATATGATAAGGGGCGGCTAACAGACTGTTCAAACTACTAAGCGCGATTTGCTCGTCGCCATACTTGCTGAAATAGGCGTCATTAAAACGGAAAAAGGACAAGTCTTCCGTCACCACCCGATAAGGGTAATTAACTGCCTTAGCCTGGCGCCCAAGTTGGCGAGTGCTCACCCGATCCGTTACTTCCATGCCTGAATAGTAGGGGTTACTGCTGCCACTGTCTCCATCCACGGCATATTCAAAATGCCCTTGGAAATCATTGCTACTATACTGTGCCATGTGCAATAAATAATTGGCGTGATTGTCGGCTGCCTGCTTTAATCGTGGCTCAACAGTAACCGTACCAAAGCCACATGCTGTCCGGCGTTGATTTAAGCGCTTGCTCACCGCCAATTCACTTTGACTTAAGTCTATTTGGTTAGGAGCCGCCGGGGGCGTGCTAGGGGTATTAGGGTTTTTAACAACCTCATCTTTGGTAATAGCACCTAGCGCGTCATCTTTGGTTTTTTCTACTACAGGTTGCTGTACAGTATCGCTCCCATCAGAGCCACCACAACCAAGCAACAGCGCACTAAGCAGAGCCATCGTGAAACCACGAGTAACCGACAGCGGGATTACGGGGAGTAGCGATGACATAAGCGAATTCCTATAAGAATAAAAGACAGTCCATTATCGTTAGTACAATATGACACTACACCCTGTTAATACCACTATCCACAGGCTATTAAGGTTTCATAAAGCCATTTTCAGCTAAAAAAGCTTCGGTTAATCTTGAGCCTCCATCCTGACTGCTATCATCAGCAGCGGACTCTTT